>Ga0307509_10002564_pt1 | contig 29172 bp, 21 predicted proteins | sample 10_EM_MG_FD_202245 | JGI IMG/M metagenome (GOLD analysis project Ga0307509, IMG submission 202245) | Populus trichocarpa ectomycorrhiza microbial communities from riparian zone in the Pacific Northwest, United States - 10_EM | ecosystem: Host-associated > Plants > Roots > Unclassified | place...
AATATAGCTCCGGGGCTGTAAAACAATCAAACTAATCAAAGTAAGCAAAGTAATCAAACTAAACATAGGAAATCCTGCACTCCGCTCCTGTATACAGTTACCGGAACATGTATACATGTTACACAAGAATAGTGACCCATTACTGGGGGGTGACCCATTACTGGGTGAAATACGTTAGTTTGCAGGCTCGAACCCGAAAATAAACATGGATCTTCCTTCTCACCTCCACCGTTCCCTCCTGATCTTACAGGTTATAAGGTTCTGTACACTCTACTTGGCTTAACTAAGAGAAATTTTGCCGTAGGTAGAGAGCAGCCCATGCCATATGTTTTTTTGCGTTGTTTTCTACTCGTTTTATCTTATCTTATCCCTTCTCTTCTTTTCTCTCTACTCTCTCAATTCTGCATATTTTTTATCAGTCGTGTAGTGTCAGAACTTTACAAGTTTAAAGTGTTCGGCGATCCGGCTCTCAAGTTCATTAGTGCTCTACTGAACACGAACTGGGTAGCGCGGGCGGTGCCAATTGGCGCAGAGTCAAGTATATTGATTTCGATGGCACTCCGGCTCCCACAGCACCTGGGTGATGACGAGATATGTGGGTAAGGAACCCGCATGGCCAGCACGAATTCTTGCCACTTTCACCTAGAGTTGTCCGGTCCACATATACTGTAGGACAATGCCATTTAGTTTTTTATATCATACTGAATAGTGCTTTATTAGGTGAGAGACCTCCCCAACACTACTTCCTTACTTCTATCTTGGAAGATAGCTCTCCGTGAGGGCTGGTTGTGCAAAAGAGGCAAACGAGTTAATCATTGTGTAACATATAGAATGAACCGCCCATCGTACGCCGAGACAAACTAGGGTATCCATCCTAATTGGGGATTCTCCGAACCCCACTACCGCCGCCGCCGCTGCCAAAAAAAGTATTGGTATGAAGCGCTAATTTACTTCTGCCCGGTTGGTGGGACACATCTCGGCGGGGAAGCAAAAAGGATATTCCAAATCCTTGTGGCGAGTGTGGCGTAGGAGGGGTACAAGTACACAGTACGGGTTTACCAGATATTAGGATGGTGTGATACATTCCTCAAGGGGGTTGGATGGGCTACCGGAATTTGAAGAGTTTTTCGCTGTGTTTTTTAGGGATATCTAAATTAGGGTTATGCGTTAACTGCGAGTGATATGTTATGAAGGTTTTCAGAGCGGGTATGAATACTACTGGTGGTTTTCATTGGGATTTAACGAAAACTGATAATATTGCAAGCCTGACAGCGCTTATTCTGAAGAAGGCCGAACTGTTAGCACAAGTACGATGATATTCGTAATTGATTATGACATGCTAGGTTAATCTCTTCCCCTGATCCCTGATGAGCACTAAAGAGAGTCCAGTCTGCTACCGCGCTGGTCATCTTATGAGCTCAATCGCTCTGCTAGCTCTATACAGTACTGTATATTTAAAGTAAAGCGCTTGAAAGGCCAGGGAAAAGCTAAAATATTGCAAGATCGGTCTTGTGAGCGGGTGTTTGCCGCTACCAAGCATTTAGCCGGGTGGAACACCAAACCACCTTACCACCACCGAGCAAGGTGGTCACTTGGCTGTGAAACCACCCAGATGCAATCCCTGTTCCCATATCTGTTTCCATTACTAGAGCGAAAACAGACTCTCTGCGCCTCGATCGAGACAAGAAGTCAACTTAAATATTCCTCCGCTAAGGGTTCTCAGACAAGGTTCAGTGTCTTAGATTAACTGCGACTGCCCCCCCACCATCCGGAGCTTGTTTCCGGGAGGTTCATCCCTTGGCTGGGTGAAATGCTTAACCTGAGTTAGTAAATGCCTTCGATATCATATGCCTGGCCCATCGGGGAGATCCGCTGGACTAGGCTGGTTAGCTTGGCAGTGTCTACTCGAGTATTGCAAACTTCACTTGCTTGAACGGAGTTCCACCCCCGGGACTTGAAGTGACAAGTTTGGCCGGCTAGATGGCTTCCTTTAGCCTGGGGCTAGGTTGTAGCAATTGGGATTCTTCGTCTCTATCTATAGTGTGGTACCGCAGCGGCGCTAAGAACCCTAACCCTGTTTTCACTTGCAGTAATATTGAGATAACTGAATTATAGTGGTTGGTGACCTCAATTTTGACAATCTGCAAGACATCTCCCTAGTACATATGAAATCCTGGAACAGTATTAGAAGGTTAGTTTAACGAGGACCGGTCTGTTATCCCCGTAGCTCGTTAGCAATATCTTCTCATTGATGCACTGTCTCTTCCGACGGCGGCTGTTAGCAATGGCTAGTGCGAATCACGAAATCCCTAGAGACTAGCTCTGAGTAAGCGGATTGGCGGTTGGAGAGGAATTTGGATTGAATTGGCTGCAGGCAGTGCTTTTCTAGAAAGAAACAAATCCGGGTTATAAACACCTGGGTTTCCCCAATGGTGTTTCATCTATAAACCAGTGAGCCTACCCTGTCAGTAACAGCCACCTAGAATACTAAGGAGGATATAATACTAAGAAGGATATCACTAGAACTCTACCAGAAGAAGCCCCATACCGCAATCCCCAGACGATCATGTCTCCGGTACATGTTGGCTACCTACACACTATGGCCGTGAATATATGGGGGATTATCGGATTTTCGGCCATACTGGTAATTCAAACTCCCATCCTACACACAAAACGAAGCAAAGCTAAGAATTCCAGGGCGCGGTGTTTGTATTGGGAAGGGCTTTTTATAACGTTTTCTTCCATCCACTATCCAAAATCCCAGGACCTAAGCTCTGCGCAGCAACAGACGTTGGTTCCCTATCAACCTCCACTTTTGAAAATCGACCGGGCATCCAGTACTGACATCTTCTCACAATAGTTTATCGTGGCCTACCACTTTCTCAGCGGGCGATACCCCTTCTACGTAAAGTCCCTCCATGACAAATATGGAACAGTGGTCCGCATCGGACCCAACCAGCTCTCCTTCTCCTCCGCCAGCTCTTGGCGCGATATATATGGCCACTCATACAACCGAAAGCAATTTCAGAAATCCCATTTCTACTCCTTCGGTACACGGCACCTGATCAATGAGCGGGACCCACTGAAGCACTCTGAAATGAAACGAAAGCTTTCTAACGGGTTCTCCGTCAAAGCATTGTCGGAGCAAGAAGATATCGTTCACTATTACTTGGATAAGCTGATCGGGCAGATCAATGCGCACGGGACGGGACCGGAGGGGGATGAAATGGTGAAGTGGTATAATTTCTTCACATTTGATTTGATCGGGGATTTAGCTTTCGGGGAGTCGTTTGGGAGTTTAAACGATGGTATGTTGTCTCCCTTCGGAATCGTGGGTGGTCGAGGGGCTGTTGACTGATTCGGCTTAGCGAAACCACACTTTTGGGTCAATTTGCTTCTCGGGAATGTCAGGGCGATTGCGTGGCGGAGTGTTTCTCGGTGGTTCCCAGTGCTTGATAAATTGGGTGTTTGGACTGCCCCGAAGAGCGTCATGAAGATGAGGATCGAACATACCGAATACAGCAAGAAGATGATCATCCAGTAAGTACCCCCCCCCTAAAAGCAGGCATGGGGCCGGGCCAGAATTAACTAACTCATGACTGAAAGACGAATGAATATGAAGACTACTCGCAGAGACTTGCTTTCAGGACAGTTCGGCCCTGGCGGCCCTGGAATGACTATCCCAGAACTATCCGGCCAGGCCAGCACAATCATGTACTACAGCCCCCCCCCCGCCCTCAGCACCCTGCAAAAATATACCACCCAAGCTAACCTTTTCCCCACCGCAACAGCACCGCCGGCTCAGAAACCACCGCAACCTTCCTCTCAGGCACAACTTACCATCTCCTCAAAAACCCCCGCGTATACAACCTCCTGGTGGCAGAGATCCGTTCAGCATACAACACATACGAGGATATCACGGACACTAACTCCTCAAAACTGAGGTACCTTTCCGCCGTCATTGATGAGGGGTTCCGCATCTACCCACCAGTCGGGGTGGGTCTGTATCGCGAGAGTCCAGGGGAAACCGTTGATGGGATCTACATCCCTAAAGGAGTATGATTGATCCTTTTCTCCTCTCTCTCCCCCCTCACCCTAGATAGCGCTATATTCTAACAAAGGAATGAGAAAAAAAGGTCGAACTATCAACAAACCCTTGGTCCGCCTGCCGTTCTCCCGAGAACTTCCACAACCCAGATGAATTCAAGCCAGAGAGGTGGCTTGACCCAGACTGTACGGATAAGAAGCACGCTAGTCAGCCGTTCTCTCTGGGTAGTCGGGTTTGTATTGGTCGGAAGTATGTCCCTCTCTCCCTCCCTCTTCCCGCTCCTGGCCAACAAGCCTAACCATATTCTTGGCATCTAGCCTAGCACTGAAAGAAATCCGCCTCTCACTATCAAAGATACTCTGGGTCTACGATATGGAATTGGTGAATAAAGGCCTGGACCTAAACCGGGACAGCACCATCTACGTGCTCTGGAGTAAACCAGACTTATGGGTGAGGTTTACACGCAGGAGGGGAGTGTACGTTCCTATTCTGGATAGCGAGTGACTCTTTATGACTCGCCTTCCTGCTTTCTTGGACCCTCTCCCGAGGTAATCACCTCCGCTATCCGGTGGTGGTTAGGATTACAAGTTATTATTGTTTATCTTTCTTTCTCCCCCCTCTCCTGCCATCTTCCTGTACCGCTTTTCATTGTATTTTAAATTTATTTTAGCTCACATTAGTTGTTACGATTGACAGAGTGTGCACACGTCCTGGCGATTCGCTAAAAAGCCACCATCCACTGATAAGTGCTTGTTTAGTAACCCGACAGAAACCAAAACACACCAAAATACTTCGTACAAGGTGTTTTTCCAGCTATCATTACCCAACCACCATGGCCGAAACAGTATCGAAAAAAAAACTCAAAAAGTAATATGCTCCAATAAAACCCACACAAAAAAGTGCGGGAATCCCCCCCCCCTCCATGTTTTCTAGAGTAGTGAGGAGTGGAACGTCCTTTCCCTCGAGGAATGATACCTGCCAAGACTCAGGGTTTTTGGTATGATATGAAATGGGAAAGATAATACACTGCAACGGCACCCTACCCAGTTCACGCGTTCACAATTCCGCACAAACTCTAGACAAGCTATGATATGATACTACAGAAATGAATGTAATAATATTAGCATAACTTGCTTCGAACACAGAATGATTTTTTTTTTTTTTCCTCTTCAAAAAATTTCCAGGGGCCGGGTTTCAAGATCATCTGTGGAAATAAGCATAACTGCTCGGGAGAAAGAAAAAAAACTTGCAATCTTGGTGTGCCTTTTGGCATGCGTCTGGTTGCCACCCACCTGCCACATGTGCATCGAATGAGATTCTATGCTTCGGGTGGACTGGAGCGCACCCCCCCCACACGCTACTAGCGTCGGACGGGATGTCGTCATTTAATCGGAGGGATGGATCATTGTCTGGATCGTGACTAGGCATTTATTAAGTGGGGTTCTTTGTTTATCGCTTCATGATTTTTTCTAGGATTTCAGGGTTTCTGGATAGTGCGCTGTACAGTATAATACCGCGCCCAGCGTGCGATCCTCTAAATCGCGGTTGTAGTGCAGAGTCAGCGGGGAACTGCACTCTCTGTTTGGCATGCATATATTTATTGTACACGATGTGAACCGTTGATTCACTTCGACGCATAATAATCAACTACTCTATAAGTTTGTATCTTACGAGGAGGTGCTTACGAATGGGTCCGGGGACTGGGCGGGAGAGCAGGAAATACGAGGGGTTTACTTTATTATACTTCTATAGCAGTAACGTTAGGGCAGGTTGCCTTACGGTTCTTGTCTACTTTTGTGCGGTATTTGCCAGCCTTCGAGTTCTTCGTAAACCCTTTCTTTTCAAAAGGGATTCGTGAAAATCAACAAGAGTGTGATATGGTATAGGAGGGAATTAACCCGTTTTTCCCAATGGCTTGAAAAAAAGGAAATACCAACAAACCGATCGCACGAACAAGACAGAAGAGAGACCAATTCCCTAGTAGAAAGAAAAGAAAGACAAAGGAGAAGGAGAAAATCTACCGACTCTCGATCGAGGCGATAGCACTCCTCAATGCCCCATCAATATCAACATGGAAAAACGGCCTATTAATCCCTCCAATGACGACGGGGACCCTCCGTTTGCCACCACCAGTTGGTGTCCCAACCCTTCCGACCCCATACTCGTCTTCCTCGGAGGAGCGGCTCCCATTAAGCGGTCTCCTACCCTCCTCATCAAAGCCCTTCTTCTCCCCGGCTCTTTCATCAACGACGACCGTCTCCTCAACGCTTGCGACCGAAAATACAGGAGCCCACCCGGCTTTCTTTTTACTGTTATTATCCCCCTCAGTGTCACTGGAAAATCCGAATCCGGCTGCGGTTAAGGCACGCTTCGTCCAGCGAGACCCGATGGAGGCGAAGTGCCATTCTACCGTGTCGGGTGCGACATACCGATCTAATTGCGTGCGCACGTCGATGAGGTTCTGCACGGAGGTGATGTCGACAATGTTCACCGAGGCGAAGTCTAGGATAACCGCGCGGAGTAGGGGCCGTGTGTCGGCGGCGATCATAGGCGAGGACTTGGGCGGGGGGTCGTTCCAAGCTCGGTCTCCCACGTCGATGGTGGACGCATTAGGTCGAGTGGCGGAGAAGATGTGCTGCACAAGATTTTCGGTGTAGTGGGAGGCGTTGGCGTAGAGGAAGCCTGGAATTATTAGTTGGGGATTATAAGGAGGAGGAGGGTGAAGTGAGGGAATTACCTTCCGAGAAGCGATAAATGAAGATTCCTGGATATGGGCTTACGACCTTCAAGCTTGGGTTTGAGCCATCCCCCAGATCCAACGGTAAGTAAACGTTTCTAGCACTGTTGTTCTCAAGACTGCGCCCCAGAGTCTTCTTCGCAGAGCCGCCCTTTACTAATTCCGCGGGCGCATTGAACGGCGCGACTTCACTCCCCTGGTCACTGCGGTCGTCGACAGTATATAGATTATCACCCGTGACCGAGCGCACCTCAACTTTACCCAGTAGATGCCCCCTCGCCTTCGCAATCCTAAACAACATAACGCCGGCGGATAGCGCAATAGTAACGTAGATTCCATTATCGATAGACGTGAATACCGTCACAATGACACCCGCGAAGAAGATGATCACCTCCAGCGGGGAGATGCACCAGAATTTGTACACCGTGTTGGGAGGGGTGATAAGATCGCCGACGGCATGGATGATAACAGCGGAGAGACTGGAGTTGGGGATGTAGAAGAACACCGAGGTCAAGAGGTAAATAGCCAGCAGGACGACGGTACCAGTAATTACTCCAGCGAAGGGTGTGCGCACACCGGCTTTTGACTTGATGGCTGTGCGGGAGAATGATCCAGTGGCGGGATACCCACCGAAGAATGGGCCAAAGATATTGGTGATCCCGATCGCGATGAGTTCCTGAGATGGGTTAATCTGATAGTTGTTTATCCTACCAAAGGACTTTGAAATCGCCTGATTATTCTTGGTTAGCGGGAAGTCTAGCAACCAGTGATGGAGGGTAGCGAGGTGCATACAATATGCTCAATCAGCAGCACAATAACTGCGGCTGGCAAATCCCCCACGAAAACGTCAAATATTTCGGAGTTCACCTTTGGAACGCCCATGTGCTTGAACCCGCTAGGGACAGTTCCGAGGATCTTGAAAAGAGATTTCTTGCCACGTCCCCGATTCACCAGCCAAGAAATTAGAGTGTACAGTAGGATCGTGAACACCGTTCTCAGCGTGGAGAGGAAAAACCATGTCTTCTTATGATTAGGGTACCTCTTTGGCAGGAAGGTGCCAGTGATCCAACGAATGAGGTACAATAGGAACAGAGCTGTTAATCCCATTGCCGCATCCAACTTTGCTGTGCCAAGGTGCTTTAGGATATTGATGAAGACTCTGTACGTAGCGTCACGAGTGTTGAAGCCGGAGAGACCGAGCAGGGAGCCGACCTGGCCCGTTGCGATACTAATGGCAGAGCCGGTCATGAATGCGGCGATTGCTGTGAGGGGGATGTACTCCACTACGAAACCCAGACGGAGAAGACCTATTGCCATCACGATCAAGCCGCAAACGAGGGCTAGCGAGGAGGCGATTTCTTCTTTTTTATAGGCGAAATGTTTTGGGACCTTTGAGACAATGTTGCCAACTAGCATGGACATTACAGCTACCGGACCGATTGTGATATCCTTTGAGGTTGCGAAGAACCAGTAGATCATAACTCCGACGAATGACGAATAGAGACCGAATTCAACGGGGAGAAGTGCGAGCTTGGCATATGCCACTATAATGCAATTGCGGAATAGAACATCAGCCTCGATTCATCAATTCACGCCAAACAGGGTAGCGAGGGTATACAATTGCTCCAAGCCCACAAGAAATAAAAAAAGGGGGGGGGGGGAACGTAAAACATAAGGCTTCAGAGAAGTAGAAAGAATGAGAAGAAGAGAGGGACGCCGAAACTTACTCCCTTGAGGAATGACGACACACCCCACCGTAATCCCCGCGACCAAGTCTCCATATAACCATTTCAGATTGTATCTCCCGATCCACGAAATAAACGGTATAAGGCTAAGGAGGTAGGAGACGAAGCCGGGCACCGATGGTTCGAATTGCTGGAACCATTCCATCACCGTCGGCTCTTGCTCAATATATGTTGTCCCCAGACCACTCCCATCCTGAGCCTCTATCACTCTAGGAATTGGAGACTCCTTAGCACGCTGGCCTGGATTCAGGTCTATCTGCAAAACCCGGGCCAGGGCGTGGCCTATCTTTGTAGATATGGGTGCCGACATCTAGGGGAGGGGAGGGGAGCGGAGAGGTTGTTTGTGCTGTAGGATGAAGGAAGGATTGGAAGCGGCGGATAATTGATGAAGTAGGAGCTTCGGATAAAAGGTTATAGGGGAAGGGGGGAGGAAATAAGGCGGGGGGTTGGGGGGGGGAGGGAAAGGAAGAGGGAAGAGGGAATAGGACAGTATAAGATCCTTTCCCAAGTTCGTAGGTGGCACTAGTATGCTCTCCGACTCGGACTCCCGGGAGAGGGAGTTGTTACCACAATGGGCAATTACTGTATGATATTATAACTAGAAAACAAGGGTTTTCCTACAACCCTTCTATCCATCGGACACCTAACGTTAATTGAACAGTCCATAACCGTACGTACCGCCGCTAAATAGAATCTTTGAATGGGTGCATGATACCGGTACTCTACGAGTAGACACCATTTTTGCTTTTTCTCTCTTCTTTGCTTTTTTTTACCCCCCTCTCACTCCTACTACTCGAGTACTCGAGTACCCGTTTCTCTCTCCTCTAGTGCTAGCCCGAAGCGAACAAAACTTCATGTATCACAGATAAAAAAACCAGACAGAGCACCTGTACTCGAGCACAACATCATAATGCATGCGAATCAGCATAATCTCACACAAAGGACACGGGCACACGCACAACTACATCTTCACGAGACCCTAGATCCCTTGGAAGAAGAAAAGAAAAAAAGAGGACAACAATTTTGCTAATAGCGGAAGAGACAGTTTGGGGGTCATACTCCAGTACGAGTACCGTACTCGAGTACATCGTGATAGATAGGGTCAGCAAGGAGAGCTGGTTTACTCCTACTAGCTTTGACGTCACACGGACCAATCAGGCGTTCCACAGAAGGCGACATTGAGCGGCGGTATCACGCGAAATCGACCCTAACAATTGCTATCGTTCTCTGAGAACTAGCGATCAGGAGTATAATACCCAGTACGCAAGGGGAATACCGGCACCCCGAGAAAACTTCCATGACACAAAAAATAAAATAAAAACAAAGATCCCCCCGTTATAAAGCTAACCAAGCAATTTTACCCATCAGTCGGAACCGTCATTTTGGATCCCCATCTCGACCCTTATTTCAGGTGAGTAATGTCCTTGTTTTCCCCTCCTCCCCGAAAGAGGGGTCCGGGATTGGCATGTAGGTTTATCTTACAATCCGCTGGTAGCTTTTTATACTCCGCTGGAGCGCTCGCATAGAAAACGCCCCCCCAAAAAAAAAAAATTCGCTATATGCTAGGGTTGGTGGTGCTTCTTTAGTTGGCTATGGATAAATCTTCTTGAACCCCCGCTCTAATAGCTAAGCTTGAACAGGAAAATTTCTTCCGTTCTTGATCAATCAAATATAAAACTGGTTGGGCTTGATAATATTATAGGGTAGCAGGTGAAGAGGTCAGCAATGATTCCCTCGTATATCCTCTACAAGATCAACCAATCAGCATCCGCCTTTTCTTCTACCAGCGAGATGAGAGGGCTGTGAAGTGCCGGTACAGTACCACTCGACCACTGCATTAACGGATGAACGATACAGGTGACTTGCCCCACCAAAAAGGAATTCCCCGAGGAAAGACGAACATACCCGTATTGCAATATCATGCCGGAGAAAGTTGATCAACTCCGCACAAGGCAGTTTAACCTACCAATCGGGGATCTCCAGCGGTTAAATGGGAAAGCGAAAAAGGAAACAAGACACCTAGTGATCCTACTACAAAGGGCGGTCAGGTAGGGTTCTTTGAGCCTTCCCCGCCAAGATCTCTTGTGCATGCTTAGCTGCCGTGCGACCTGCCCATACTGTACTCGAGTACTGGGACCACACCTCCTTACTCGAGCCACAGCTAACTACAGTACTGTACAAGTACGGGTAGAAAGGATAGGGAGCCTCCAACAAGCGAAAGCGATACACCGTCTCCCATTTTGGTGAAAGGGATGAAAGTTCGTTGGGCATTTATTCGCCTATCCCCGGGAATTTTACAGCTGTTTCCATCGGTAAATTCTAAAACCACCCCCTCGTGGATTGCCTTCTCTTACTCGTCTCCGCACCTGTCTTTCTCTCACGAGATCGACAAACAGTATTAATATCGGATCCCGTGATGGCCCTTATTATGACGGGGACTGTTGAACCTGTGTGCAGGTGTGGGTGTGGGCCATTGAGGGGAAGTTTAAGAGACACCCACGAGGTGAAATGGACTATCTGAATGGTTGCGAGGAAGCTGACCTACCCACAGCTCCGGGAGTAGATTACTTGAGTAGGGTTGTCATTGTGCAACGCAACTAACTGCACCCTGACTAACATACCGGTATTGGATTAAGCCTCATCGCATCCGACCATGTGAAGCTATACTTTTGAGCACTTGTCAGACATGGAGAAAGGGCAAGTGATTGTCCTTGGGGGCCGCTCCTGTTCCTGGGTTGGGAGGCAATTTAAATTACCCTCCAACTAGCCTCGAAACCCCCCCAATATCAAATGGGGGGTACAGCAAAAACATCTTCCCAGAATTCCTGACAACCTCATTTAGCGCCATGCTGCTAGAGAGTCTAACAAGGCTCGCTGCCAGACCTTGAAAGGACGGCGTCAAAGCATTTACTAAATCTCAGGTCGATAGTGAAGCATACTTTGGTTTCCATGAATATTAAAAAGTGGAGAGAAAAGAGGAGAACCTTTCTTAAGAATTAGCGTGCTAGAGAGACCGTAGCTCGGGCACGGAAGCATAGAGATAAGGCAAGGAGGGTTTTGAGCGCATGCGCTCTACTTGGGAGGGTACGGTATAATGTTTCACCTCTCAGCTTGTTGAAAAGGCTAACCCACAAAAAGTGGTGGAATCAGCTTCGGCTATGGTGCGAGAACCTGAGAAGAGTGAGTTCGTTCACACTCATTCACACTATCAGCCATGAGCAACCCGTCAATCATAAAGGCCAAGCTCTCAACCAACTTATTAGTCTTACAAGCCACAGAAAGTATAAAGGTTGGGGATTCGGGTTGTGGCTTGGGTGCGGGAAAGAGTTTCAAGGATGGTGTGAACAGGGATGAATTCACCTTTTTCCCCTTCAGGTGCCGGTTCTCGTGCAGTACGGCACTGTATCCATTATCACAGACAGTATTTCTCCCACAGTAGCAGGCGACGACTATCATGCACCGCAATCGAAACTGTGGTTATATCAAACGCACGAATACCACATGAAAAACAAAGAGGGAAAATATATTTGTCTATCAATCCTCCCCCCCTTCCTCTCCGAGTCCAAGCACGAGGGATGCTACGCACCACGGGAGCAGTTGTCGCAAGCGAGAGAGATACAATTCACGCAACCCAGATACCGGCACTGTACCATTCCTCCTTCTCCCTGGTTAATTTAGCGAAGAACGATAAGCTACCGGGGCTCACCGAAACTGTGGGGCTGGTTGGTCGGTACTCGAGTAAATGGGACTGAGTTCCTGCACGATTCATACTGCACCGGTAGATTGATTGATGCCCCTGTTTGGTCGAATATGCTGCCAGAACGAAGGACAATGACGTGCTCGTGGGTGGAACAACTAATATCGCTTGCTTCAGTTGGCATAGGACAAGCAACCTAGCAACCATCCAATCCTAATTTACAAGCGGCTGAGCCTCAGCCTTGCAACAACAACAGCACAACCACCGCCCTGGCTCTGAAAAAAATAAAATAGGAATTATATATTAATCAGAATCAAAATCCCGATAAATGATGTCCTAGTCAGAATTGTTAATGAGAAGTGTGTGTATCGGGCGGGGGCGGGGTCGGGGGGTATCGTTGTTGGCGAGATTTTTAGCGAAAAGCTATGAAAAATGGGACTGATTCCCCCACGATTTTTTCTGTAGAGTTTCTTTCTAACCACTCACGCCTCGTGCCGATGTCCCAGCCCCTTGGACTGGAAAGGATTTTGGAATCCCGAGCAATTTGAGTTTTGAAGATTTACGATAGTTGTAGTTTGAGTTTGTGATTTCCTCACTCTTGGGATGCGGATAGATACCGGTACAGTACTATGCTCGAGTAATCGAGTACACGTGCGATCTTCAGGGCAGCGCGTGGCCTATCATTTCCAGTTTCAGGTATTGCGCTTTACTGTACCGTACAGTACTTGAAGAGATCACCACCAAGCCCAACCCTCCTCACACTGATATATTGGATCGTAAAAAATTCCAATTTACTCTATCTAGGGGCAATAACTTGGGCTATCGAATACTGGTAACTCTATAGGCGAGCAATAATAATCTACAAGTGACCATTACCCAATCTTCGGCCCTCCCAAGCCCCTCCCCCCATAACAAAGCCATCGAATCAACCCCTTACCACCACGATGAATCTCGGGAACTTCCCTACTCCAAGAGCATATCATAACCAGCCCTATCACGCCTTACACACGAGCAAGAGCCTTTCGTAACCCCCCACGCGGACGCCGGGGGGAGGGGGATACAACTAGAGTAAATATATCGAATTTACCTCCCCCACTTCCGCTTCCCCCCGCCCCTCCCTCCTCGCTCGCCGTCCATCTGGACCAAACACAATCTGCATATCGATACTAACTAACTAACCTAACTATCATACCCACTCTCCGGCCGTGGAATTAGGAGTCCAGCTTAGAATACCGAGACAGACGCGGGAGAAAGGGATAAGCATAGTACCAAACCCAGACACTTGGAAACTATTGTCCATACATTCATTCATTCATTCAATCAATCCCTGCGCTCCAGCCCCCACACAATCCTTCCCTCCTACCCGCCCGGTAGGGTCCAGTACAGTACAGCACTTCTAGACCTCTTCCGAACCCGCTAAAACACCAAAGTCACGCGAACCAGTAGCACAGACCAAAACCGCACCTTGGAACAGTACATAACAGTAGTAGAGCTAAAAAAACGTATTGCGTGATACTCACACATTCGCTCGTCTTTGTCAATGCTTTCTTCTTCTTCCTCTATCTCCTTTCTTTTTTTCTTTTCCCCCTTCCCATTGAGTATCTCGCCGGCTTGGATGGGAAAGGGGGGCTGGGGGCGTTGCGCCGGAGGAAGGACCCAAGCTCTCTAGGCATTATTACATCTTGGTTTATTATTCGTTCTTGGAGGATAGATGTGTAGAGCGTGGTGGGCTTGTGGTTGGTGGTGGTGGGGCGGAGAAGGAGATGTTTTCTTTTTGTTTTTCTTTCCTTTTTTTCCCTTGGTTATTTAGGAGGGGGTTATTTATCGGGTGCGAGAAGGTTGGTGGGACACCAGGAGGGCGGGGGGAAACGGGTGGAGGATGGAGGGTGGAGGGAGGGTTGCTTTGGTCTAGATCTTATTGAGCAGTAATGGCCATTCCGGCACGGTATATACGGGAGGTACGCTATTTTTTCTTCTTCTTTTTTCTAGGCGTTGCGGGAGTAGTTAAATGGATATATTAGAGATTATGATTATGGTAATGATCCGAGTCACGGAACCTCACTCGCGGGAACAGGTATATAGAAACCCTTTCCGGGGCTAGGGGGGGCTCTGGGAGTGGTGGGGTATTAGCTGGGGAGCGAGTGAAGTAGGGAGAGGAGGAGGAGGAGGAGTGCGGGATAGGTGCATAGTATTTGGTAGCTGTGGCGATGGTTGTAGTGGTATCCTGTTACACGGATCCCCCCTTGCTTGCCTTCCTTCCTCTCAAGGGAATGCCGGTATTGGATTCCCAGCTAGGCCTCGTGTTTGCCACCTGCGGGGGGATTTGGATATAGATCTGCTACTATGATACCCGTATAATTTGGTAAAAGTCGGATTGGAGCTAAGGAGAAAAACTAAGGAAACCGAGCCAATAGGAGGGCCACCAAGGAGGCAAATTCGCCACAGCTTTGTCAAACACATAGGCAGCAAGTGGTTGGACAGGTTCAAGAAAATCCTCACTTTCACTCGATTATATACGGTACAGGTCATAGCATGTCGGTCTGGTTAGGTATATAGCCATCATGTTAGATAGAAATGGGGATTATAGGGGAGGGTGTGGTGTGCTTGGCCCGGTAGTGGGTGGAGCTTTGGTCGCGTGCTCGTTTGGGTTTATGGCAAATGTAGTGCGCATGTGTATAATATGTACGCTCCCAGAATCGTAAAAAAGGAAGTGGTAGGAAGGCTTACTCTGATGGTGCTGTCGATACGAATACAGAAACTTTGTGTGGCTTTCTACTGTAGATATGTCAGTCTTTCGGTGTCAGAGCGCGTCTGCCGCGAGAATTGGTATTCTATTGGAGAATGAAGTGCTCCCGGAACGGGGGAGTTCTTTTCTTCAAGCTGGAGGGTAAGGGAGGGGGCGGCTAGAGGGTTGACTCGTAATTAATGGGGTGGAAAAAATGAAATGAGCTTCTAGTAATTGAATTGTGAATTGGTTCATCTACTTATCGACATTTTCAACTTTTTTTATCGAGTTGACTATCTCACAGCCACTACTCATACATAGCGAGCCCACCCTACTTTAACTACCCATCCCTCGATCCCAGCAGCCTTCCTTCGCTTACCCACTTTTAACCTCCTATCGGAGGGGGGAATTTCGAGTGATATAGAGTGATTAATGCCAAAAGGTCCCTAAACAACGGTTCGTCTCGAGCTTGGCTACCACATTCGACACAATTCACTAGCTGCCAGTTTGGAGTTAATCAAATGGAAATTCCAGTGGTGGGATGTGTGCTGCAGAGACTTAGACTTGAAATCAAAACCAGGGGATCATCCCGGAAAGGGTCTGATCTATATATGACGGCTCAGGTGAGGAAAGTGCTGTGAATTTATCCCATAGAACGTGGGAATGGGGTGTTTGTGTTCAGATAGTAATTTATGTTCGGATAGCAATTTTGCAATGGCATGATGTCCACGTTTTTGAGCTTGCGAAAGAGCTGTTTCGCCGGCGGGATTAACAATGTCGGGGTTGAGATCGGCTCGTTCCAGCAGAGTCTTCACCACTTCTTCATGTCCACCATAGGCGGCTATGGAGAGTGGTGTTTCTCCACAATTATTGGCAGTATTGGGATTGACATCCTCTCGCTCCAGTAGCATCTTCACGATTCCTTCATGTCCCTCCCGCGCAGCCATGAAGAGGGGTGTTTGGCCATCTTCATTCCTAGGGTCATGGTCGATATCGTGGTGCTCCAGCAACATCTTCACCACTCCCTCGTGCCCTTTGCAGGCGGCGCTGGTGAGAGGCGTTTGCCCATCACAGCTCACAGCATTGGGATTGATATCATTCCTTTCCAGGAGCGCCTTCACAACTCCCTCATGCCCATCATAGGCGGCTACGGAGAGTGGTGTTCTACCGGCACCATGGACAGCATTAGGATTAACATCCTCCCGTTCCAGTAGCATCTTCACGACTCCTTCATGTCCCTCCCAGGAAGCTATGAAAAGGGGTGTTAGGCCATCTTCATTTATATGGTCGGCGTTAATATCGTTACGCTCCAAAAGGATCTTGACGACTCCCTCATGCCCCTGGAAGGCGGCTCTGGAGAGTGGCGTTTCTCCACCCCACTTCACAGTATTAGGATTGACATCGTCCCGTTCTAGTAGCATCTTCACGACTCCCACATGCCCATTGCAGGCCGCTCCGAAGAGTGGTGTTTCTCCATCGTTATCGGCAATATTGGGATTGACATCCTCTCGTTCCAATAGCATCTTCACGACCCCTTGGTGTCCCCACCGAGCAGCCATGAGGAGCGGTGTCCGGCCACATTCATCTGCAGTGTCGGGGTTGACATCTTTGCGCTCCAGCAGCATCTTCACCACTCCCTCATGCCCATCGCACGCAGCTCTCCAGAGTGGTGAAATATCACTGCTCCTCGCGGCATTTGGATTGGTATCATTCCGTTCTAGCAGGATCTTCACGATTCCCTCATGCCCCTTGCTAGCTGCTCTGAATAGTAGTGTCTGGCCATGTTTAATAGGAGTGTTGGAATTGACATCCTCTCGCTCTAGTAGCATCTTCAAGATTCCTTCATGCCCCTTCCTACGGCTCTGGAGAGTGGCGTCCGGCCACGCCAATCAGCGATGTTGGGGTTGACATCGTCTCGCTCAAGCAGCATCTTAACCACTGCTTCATGTTCACCCTCGACAGCCCAGGAAAGTGGTGTTAGGCGGCATTTCATCGGGCGAGTGGCGTCCTCTAACTCCAGAGCCATCTTCAGAGTTATAAAAGAACGAGTATCCGCCTAGGCACCGACGAAAGTACCAATAAGGGGCGCCTAAAAGGAAGAGCAAGGTGAACTATCACTGGTGTCGTAAACGGTCAAACCAACAATTTGTGCCTGGTTTTGGATTGAATGTTCACAACGCGGGCGTATAGGTACAGGTTTGTAGCAGTTCGCAAAGGCTCCCACAAGAATAAAAGAAGAAAGAATGGAAAATCAACGGTTTTCACCGTCTCTGTGGTTTCTATTTAAGCCGTCTATGGCCTTTTGGAAACATTTTCCTCCACGTATCCTCTCCCAACGACAGATATGACGAAAAAAAACTTTCTCGCCCTGTACTAAGCCTGTTGCCTCCTACGGTGACTTGATTTGTGGGGTAATGGGTTATAAATTAGGAAAGCCTATTTTCCACCTCCCATGTTCAATTCCTCTTTTCATTCCAGTTTTTCCCTCATATTTTCCCCTAAATAGGGTATCATACTCGAATCCTAAAACCTTAGGATTCTTATTGACTAAGCCATAACTCTACTCAAAACATCAGTATTCAACAAAGAAAAATTCTGTCAAGGTCCAGCATGGAAAGAAAGGTTCCACTCATTTAACTAGTCAGAGACTCTCCTGCTCTACCGCAAGGGATAGAAGGTATTAACACCGAGGAGAGTGAACTTGAAAGCTGGATCACGGAACAGTTTAAACTTGTAAAGTTATGACACTATGCGACGGGCATCACATAGGCGGAATGTAGAGAATGGAGAGAAAAGGAGGGAAAAGATAAGATGAGATAAAACGAGGGGAAAATAACTCAAATGAGCATATAGCATGGATTGCTCTCTATCGGCAAGCCAATTTTCTCTTATTTAAGCCAAGTAGAGTGCACAGAAGCTTATAATCCTGTGAGATCAGGAGGGAACGGTGGAGGCGATAAGGAAGATCTATGGTATAGGTTTATTTTCGGGTACTGTGAGGCTAGAAATCGGCCAAGCATTCTACTAAATTGTTTCTTGTAACTTATTTTATTTTATTTTCTGAGCAGGCAGGTTACAGAGCTAGCTAGTGAGATGGCGGAGGATTAGGTTAAGGGAGTGGAGGTGGATTACTAAGGACTGGCAAGAATCGTAGGTTAAGAGGGAGGAAGGGGAGGCAACGGGGAACAACGACGAACCATGTGCATAGACAACTCCGCTTCTTTTGTTTGCTAGATAGGTTTCTAGTTCTTTCATCATCGGGTCCTTTTATCATCATCGACGATTTCTTTTAACTCTACCTTCTGTGCGAGCGGCGATTGTCCACAATCGGTGCTGTTTCATTTCCTGATCGTGATATCATTTTCCTTCTCCTTCCTTCGTTTCCTTTCCTTTCTTTCTTTTAGTATCGAGCTCCGGAGCCTACCTGACTCCCGGACGAAAGTCATCGTTTCAGTACGAGCCAGCTAACTAAATGGGACTAGCAAAAAAAGTGGGATCCATCGTCTTCCTTCAATGCTGCCATACGCTCTGCATGACACAACAAGGGTGTCGGTGAGGAAACCGAGCCAATATGAGGGCCACGAAGGGGGCGGATTCGCTACAGCTTTATTAAAAATATAGGCAGCAGTGGTTGGATAGGTTCAAGAAAAATCCTCACTAGCGCTAATTCGACTTTCACTAGATTATATTCGGTACGGGACATAGCATGTCTGGTTAGGTATAGCCACCAGGTTAGAGGTGGGGATGTGGTGAGCTGGGCCCGGCAGTGGGTGGAGCTTTGGTCGCGTGCTCGTTGGGTTTATGGCAAAGGTAGTGCGGATGTGTATAATATGTACGCTCCCGGAGTCGCAAAAAAGGAAGTGGTAGAAAGGCTTACTTTGATGGGGCTGTCGATACGAATACAGATACTTTGTGTGGCTTTTAAGGTATGTAAATCTTTCGGTGTCGGAGCGCGCCTACCGCGAGAATTGGTATTCTATTGGAGTGTGAAGTGTTTCTGGAACGGGAGAGTTCTTTTCTCACAGCCGGGAGGGTAAGGGAAAGCGGGGGGCTAGAGGGATGACTGGTAATTAATGGGGTGGAAAAGAATATGAGCTTCTAGTAATTGAGCTATGAATTGATTCATCTACCAATATTTTCAACCCTTTTTTAATCGAGTTGACTATCCCACGACCACTGCTCATAGGTAGGGAACCCACCCTACGCCAACTGCCCATCCCTCGATTCCACCAGCCTTCCTTCGCTGACCCACGTCTGACCTCGTATCTGACAGAAGCATTTCGAGTGATATAGAGTGATTATTGATAAAGTTCCCGGAACTGTTAGTCTCGAGGTTAGTTGATGAGATTGAGATTCGAGGGATGGGGATGTGTGCTACCGAGCTTTAGACCCGAAATCAAAACTTGTGGATCATCCCAGAAAGGGTCTGATCTAGATATGACGGTTCAGGTGAGGAAAGTGCTGTGAATTTATCCCATAGAACGTGGGAATGGGGTGTTTGTGTTCAGATAGTAATTTATGTTCGGATAGCAATTTTGCAATGGCATGATGTCCACGTTTTTGAGCTTGCGAAAGAGCTGTTTCGCCGGCGGGATTAACAATGTCGGGGTTGAGATCGGCTCGTTCCAGTAGCATCTTCACGACTCCCTCATTTCCTTCATAGGCGGCTATGGAGAGTGGTGTTTCTCCGCAATTATCGGCAGTATTGGGATCGACATCCTCTCGCTTCAGTAGCATCTTCACGATTCCTTTATATCCCTCCCGCGCAGCCCTGAAGAGGGGTGTTTGGCCATCCTTATTCCTAGGGTTGGAGTTGATATTGTTGAGCCCCAGCAATATCTTCACAATTCCCTGGTGCCCGTTGCAGGCTGCATGGGAGAGTGGTGTTTCTCCGTATCTATCGGTAACGTTGGAGTTGACTTCCCCTCGTTCCAGTAGCATCTTCACGATTCCTTCGCGCCCATACCGCGAGGCCACGAAGAATGGACCATGTTCTTCCGCAGGGTCGTGGTCGATATCGTCGTGCTCCAGCAACATCTTCACCACTACCTCGTGCCCATTACAGGCGGCGCTGGTGAGAGGTGTTTGCCCATCACTGCACACAGCATTGGGATTGATATCATTCCTTTCCAGGAGCGCCTTCACAACCCCCTCATGCCCATCATAGGCGGCTACGGAGAGTGGCGTTCTACCAATATCATCGGCAGCATTAGGATTAATATCCTCCCGTTCCAGTAGCATCTTCACGACTCCTTCATGTCCCTCCCAGGAAGCTATGAAAAGGGGTGTTAGGCCATCTTCATTTATATGGTCGGCGTTAATATCGTTACGCTCCAAAAGGATCTTGACGACTCCCTCATGCCCGTGGAAGGCGGCTCTGGAGAGTGGCGTTTCTCCACCCCACTTCACAGTGTTAGGATTGACATCGTCCCGTTCTAGTAGCATCTTCATGACTCCCACACGCCTATTGCGGGCGGCTCCGGAGAGTGGTGTTTCTCCATCATTATCGGCAATATTGGGATTGACATCCTCTCGTTCCGATAGCATCTTCACGATTCCTTCATGTCCCCACAGAGCAGCCATGAGGAGCGGTGTCCGGCCACATTCATTTGCAGTGTTGGGGTTGACATCCTCTCGCTCCAGCAGCATCTTCAAGATTCCCTCATTTCCCTTGCTAGCTGCTCTGAAGAGTGGCGTCCGGCCACGCCAATCAGCGATGTTGGGGTTGACATCGTCTCGCTCAAGCAGCATCTTAACGACTGCTTCATGCTCACCTTTGACAGCCCAGGCGAGCGGTGTAAGGCGGGGTCTCGTGGTGGGATTGGGGTCCACTAACTCCAAGGCCATCTTCACTGTTATAAAAGAACGAATATCCACCCAGGCACTGACAAAAGTACCAATATATAGCCTCTAAAACGAGGAGCAAGGTGAACTACCAATAGTGTCGTAAACCGCTAAAACAACAATTTGTGATTGGCTTTCGGTTGAATGTTCACAACGCGGGCGTGTAGGTAAAGGTTGGTAGCAGTTCACAAAGGCTCCCGCAAGAATAAAAGAAGAAAGAATAGAAAATCAACCGATTCGCGTGGCCTTGCCCAGAAGGGTGTTGTTATCGTGTTCGCGGTCTCTGTTGTTTCTATTTAAGCGGTCTGGGGCCTTTTGGAAACATTTTCCTCTCCCAACGACAGCTATGATGGAAAAAAAACTTTCTAACCCTGTATGGTGCATGCAGTCTATATCGTCAACCAGCGGTGTTTCAAAATGTAATGCCTTATATAATCAGGGTCAGGGTAATTTATATGAGATTTTAATTCAAGGTAAAAAAATTCAAGTTTGATACTGTTGGCACTCTACTTTGGGCTTTTACAATTTGTATAATTTAACATACTATATCATTTCTAGCTGTTGCTAATATCATACCAATATAAGAGTTACAGTTTCGGCCCAGGATTCTAAAATCTCTGATAAAATAACCCTGACCCTGATTACAAAGGCATTACATTTTGAAACACCGCTGGTTGACGATATAGACTGCATGCACCATACTAAGCATGTTTTATCCTACGGTAGCTTGATTTGTAGGGTAGTAGGTTATAAATCAGGAAAGCCTATTTTCCACGTCCCATGTTTCAATTCTTCTCTTCATTCAAGTTTTTCCCTCATGTTTTTCCCTAAATAGGCTAACTTATCATACTCGAATCCGAGAATCTTAGGATTTTTACTAACTAAGCCATAACTCTACTGTGAATATACATATCACTTCCTGCTGGAATGTCAAAACATCAGTATTCAACAAAGGAAAATTCTGTCAAGGTCCAGCATGGAAACAAAAGTTCCACTCATAAACTAGTCAGAGACTCTCTGCCGCAAGGGATAGAAGGTATTAACCCCAAAGAGAGTGAACTTGAAATCTAGATCGTCTAACAGTTTAAGCTTGTGAAGTTATGACACCATATGACTGATGTAAGATAGTCAGAATGTAGGGAGTAGAGAGAAAGCAAGACAAAATAAAAGATAAAATAAGATGGGTAGCAAACAACTCAAAAAAGCATATAACATGGGCTACTCTCTATCGACAGGCAGATTTGCTCTTATTTAAGCCAAGTAGAATGCACAGAAGCTTATAACCTGTCAAACCATGAGGACAAGCTCGAGATGAGAAGCAAGATCCATGTTTATCTCCAGGCGCGAGCCTGCTAACTAAATGGGACAGGCAAAAAGGTGACTCCCGTCGACGCCGCTATACGCTCTGCACGACACAACCAGGGTGCTCCCTATATCCTACAATACTCAACAGCTACGCGGATTACCCCTTGCCGCCCCTCATGGGGAGGGAGTATTGGATTCCTAGCGAGCCCTAGGTTTGCCACTGGTGCTGGGGCTTGGTCATGGATCTGCTGGTACAAGTCCTATCGTGTCGGTCTTGTTGAGGTGACGAACAGGTTGGAGGTATGAGTCACTCCGGAGGGTGTAGGGCTGGGCCTGGTGGTGGTGGAGCATTGGTCGCGTGCTCGTCGAGTCTATGGTAAGTCGTGCAGGTGTATGTGCGTTCCGGGAGTTATCGGGGAGGTGGTAGGATGGTTTACTTTGTTGAGTTGTCGACTGGAATACGTGAACTTGATGGCTTTCGAGATATGTCAATCTTGCAGTGTCAGCGAGCCTGGCGCGAGAATTGGTATTCTCTTGGAGTGTGGGGTGCCTCGGAACGGGGAGTTGTTTCTCAAGGCGCGGAGGGTAAGAGAGGGGGCGGCCAGAGGGATGATTCGTAATTAATGGGGTGTAAAATACAAACTTCGAGTAATTGAAGTGTGAATTGGCTCAACTGCCTATCAACATTATCAACCATTATTATCGCGTTGGGTATCTCACAACCACTTCTCATACATAGCAAACCCATCCCACACCAACTTCCCATCCCTCGATCCCTCCAACCTTCCTTTCCTAACCCATGTCTAAGTTAACCTCCTTTCTAGAAGCAGGATTTCGAGTGATATAGAGTGATTAAGGCTAAAGCTCACCGAACACCGGTTTGTCTCGAGCTTAGTTATCACATTCAGTGCAATTCAACAGTCGTAGGTCTGGGGTTAAGCGGACGGAAATTCGAGGGATGGGGATGTGTTCTGCTCAGCTTTAGACTTGAAATCAAAACCTGCGGATGATCCCAGAAAGGTGCTGATCTAGATTTGATGGTTCTGGTGAGGGGAGTGTTGTGAATCTGTCACCATCTGACGGCGGAATGAGAATTTTATGATCGGATAATAATTTTGTAATGGCATGATGTCCATATTTTAGAGCATGCGAAAGAGCTGTTTCTCCCGAAATATCAGCAGTATTGGGATTGACATCCCCTCGTTCGAGTAGCATCTTCACGATTCCTTCATATCCCACGCCCGCAGCCGCCATGAGCGGTGTTCGGCCATATTCATTTCCCAGGTTGGGGCTGAGATCTTTGCGCTCCAGAAGCATCTTCACCACTCCCTCATGTCCAAACTTGGCGGCTGTAGAGAGTGGTGTTTCTCCGAAATCATCGGCAGTATTGGGATTGACATCCTCTCGTTCCAACAGTATCTTCACGACTCCTTCATGTCCCCAGCGAGCAGCCGCCATGAGCGGTGTTCGGCCATATTCATTTCCCAGGTTGGGGCTGAGATCTTTGCGCTCCAGCAGCATCTTCACCACTCCCTCATGCCCACCCTGGGCAGCTCTCAACAGTGGTGAAGCACCACCAATGCCCACAACATTTGGATTGATATCATTCCGTTCTAGTAGCATCTTCACCATTGCCTCTTTCCTTCTCATGATAGCGGATAGGAGCGGTGTTTCTCCAAGATACGAAATATTTGGATTGACATCCCCTCGTTCCAATAGCATCTTCACGACTCCTTCATGCCCCATCCAGATGGCCATAGCGAGCGGGGTTTCGCCATCATCATTCGCAGTATCGGGGTTGATATCTTCTCGCTCCAGAAGCAGCTTCAGGACTCTCTCGTTCCCCATGAAGGCAGCTCTGAAGAGTGGTGTCCGGCCGTGCCAATCAGCGATGTTGGGGTTGACATCGTCCCGCTCAAGCAGCATCTTAACCACTACTTCTTGCTCACCCTTGACAGCCCAGGCAAGCGGTGTAAGGCGGGGTCTCGTGGTGGGATTGGGGTCCACTAACTCCAAGGCCATCTTCACTGTTATAAAAGAACGAATATCCACCCAGGCATCGACCAAAGTACCAATATGTAGCCTCTAAAATGAAGAGAGAGGTGAACTATCAATAGGGTCGTAAATCGCCAAAACAACAATTTGTGCTTGGTTTTCGGTTGAATTTTCACAACGCGGGCGTATAGGTAAAGGTTGGTAGCAGTTCGCAAAGGCTCCCGCAAGGATAAAAGAAGAAAGAATAGAAAATCAACCGACTCGCGTGGCCTTGTCTAGAAGGGTGTTGTTATTGTTTTCGCGGTCTCTGTGGTTTCTATTTAGCCGTCTGTGGAATTTTGGAAACATTTTCCTCCACGTATCCTCTCCCAACGACAGATATGACGAAAAAAAACTTTCTAACCTTGTATCATACTAAGCCTGTTGCATCCTACGGTGGCTTGATTTGTGGGGTAATGGGTTATAAACTAGGAAAGCCTATTTTCCATGCCCCATGTTCGATTCCTCTTTTCGTTCCAGTTTTTCCCTCATATTTTCCCCTAGAAAGGGTATCATACGCGAATCCGAAAATCTTAGGATTTTTACTAACTAAGCCATAACTCTACTGTGAATGTATGATACATGATCCCTTTTTGCTGGAATGTCAAAACATCAGTATTCAACAAAGGAAAATTCTATCAAGGTCCAGCATCGAAACAAAGGTTCCACTCATTAATTAGTCAGAGACTCTCTACTCAAAGGGACAGAAGGTATTAACCCCAAAGAGAGTGAACTCGAAAGCCGGATCATGGAACAGTTTAAACTTGTAAAGTTATGAAACTATATGACTGACATAAAAGAGGTAGAATGCAGAGAGTTGAGATAAAAAACAGAAGGGGGGATAAGATGAAACCAGTAGAAAACTACTCAAAAGAGTATATGGCATGGACTGCCCTCTACCCAAGGACAAATTTTCTCTTAGTTAAGCCAAGTAGAATGCACAGAAACTTATAACCTGTCAGATCAGGAGGGAATGGTGGAGGCGAGAAGGAAGATCTATGCTTATTTTTGGGTACGAGGCTGCGAACTAAATGGGACGAGCAAAAAAGTGCGATCCATCGTCTCCCTTCAATGCTGGCATAGGCTCTGCACGACACAGAAAGGGTGTCGGCTATGCCATACAACAATCAACAGTTACACGGATTCTACATTGCTCGCCTTCCTTCCTAGCAAGGGAATATTAGATTGTCAGCAAGCCCGTGGGTTTACCACTGGTACAGGGGGCCTGGAGGGGGCTTTGACGTGCATCTACTAGCACATGTCCTATCATGTGGATCTTGTTATGTATGGCCCTCCGGTTGGAGGCTTGAATCACTGCCGAGGGTGCTGGGCCGGAGGTAATTGTGGGGTTTCTACAGTCAGCTTGCCGAGTTTATGGCAAGGCAGTGTGCATGTGTATACACTTTGCGGTAGTAGCCGGAGGAGAGGTAGGAGGGTATACTTTGATAAGTTGTCGGCACTAATATAGGAACTTTGTTGTTTTCTAGATATGTCAGTGTTGCATTGTAGGCCCGCCTAAGGCGAAATTGTCATTCTATTGAAGCTTCGAGTGCTTCCGGAAAAGAATAAATCCTTTACAAAGCTAGGAGGGCAAGAAAGCGGACCCCCAGAGGGATCATACGTAATTAATAACGCGGAAAATAGAAGCTTCGAGTAATTCAATTATAAATTGATTCAACTGTGATACCTATCAACATTATCTACCATTATTAACGAGTTGACTATCTCACAACCACTTCTCATACATAGCAAACCCATCCCACACCAACTACCCATCCCTCGATCCCTCCAACTTTCCATGTCTAACCTCCTGTCTGACAGAAGAATCTCGAGTGATATAGAGTGGCTACTGCTAAAGCCCCTAGAACAAAGGTTCGTCTCGAGCTTAGTTGATCAGATCGAGATTCCAGGGACGGGTATGTATGCTGCCGAACTTTAGACGTAAAATCAAAACATGCGGATCATCCCAGAAGGGCGACGATCTAGATTTCGGGTGAGTGAAGTGGTGTGAATTCATCATCACCACCTGAGGGCGGAATGAGGATTTTATGAGCGGATAGTAGTTTTGCAATGTCATGAAAGCTATATTGTAGAGCTTGCGAAAGAGCTGTTTCTCCGCAATTATCGGCAGTATTGGGATTGACATCGCCTCGTTCGAGTAGCATTTTCACAATTCCTTCATATCCCCCCCGGGCGGCTTTGAAGAGGGGTGTTTGGCCATCTTCATTCATATGGTCGGCGTTGACATCGTTGCGCTCTAGAAGCATCTTAACGACTCCCTCATGTCCTTCATAGGCGGCTGTAGAGAGTGGGATTTCTCCATAATTATTGGCAGTATTGAGGTTGACATCCCCTCGTTCCAGTAGCATCTTCACGATTCCTTCATATCCCTTCCCCGCAGCCTTCAAGAGGGGTGTTTGGCCATATTTATCGATATGGTCCGCCTTGACATCGTTGCGCTCTAGAAGCATCTTCACGACTCCCTCATGTCCAAAATTGGCTGCTTAGAGAGGGGTGTTTCTCCGAAATTATTGGCAGTATTGGGATTGACATCCTCTCGTTGCAACAGCGCCTTCACGATTCCTTCATGTCCCAACCAAGCAGCCTTAAGGAGCTGTGATCGGCCATATTCATCCACAAACCCGGTGTTGACATCTTTGCGCGCGAGCAGCATCTTCACCACTCCCTCATGCCCACCCAAGGCAGCTTTCCAGAGTGGTGAAAAACCATCACTACTCACAGCATTTGGATTGGTATCTTTCCGTTCTAGCAGCATCTTCACCATTGCCTCTTGCCCAGTCGTGACAGCATATAGAAGCCGTGTTTCTCCATAAGCATACGAAATATTGGGATTGACATCCCCCCGTTCCAATAGAATCTTCACGGCTCCTTCATGCCCTTTTCGGATGGCGCTACCGAGCGGTGTTTTGCCATCTCTATCCGCCGTATTTGGGTTGACATCCTTTCGCTCCAGCAGCAGCTTCAGGACTCTCTCGTTCCCTCTGATGGCCGCTCTCAAGAGTGGTGTCTGGCCATGCTCATCACCAGTGTTGGGGTTGACATTCTCTCGCTCTAGAAGCAGCTTCACGATTCCCTCATTCCCCTTGCTGGCTGCTCTGAAGAGTGGCGTCCGGCTACGCTGATCAGCGGTGTTAGGGTTGACATCGTCCCATTCAAGCAGGCTCTTGACGGCTGCCTCTTTCCCGCCCTTGACGGCCCGTAAAAGTGATGTTCGGCGGTCCCTCGTGTAAGAACTGACGTCTGCCACCCCCAGACTTATATTCGCCGTCGTAAAAGAACGTATACCCACCCTGACACGGACCGAAGTACCGGTGTCTAGCCGCTGAGGGGAAGGGCGGTGAACTAAGGATGGCATTGTAAATAGCCAAAGCTCTAATTTGCGCCTGCATTTCGGTTGAAAGTTCACACAGGGAACGTATAGGCGAAAGTTCTTAGCAGCTCACAAAGGCTCCCGCAGGGACAAAGGAGGAAAGAATAAAAAAGCAGTAGATTCCTGTGGTTTCTGATGGAGGTCCTGTCTAGTGTAGGGAAATATGCCGCCCTACAAGCACCGCTGTGAGAAATGCCGTGAGGCTATCGTCGTGAGAAAGCCCGGGAACGATGAGTGGTAGGAAGACTAAATGTGTTCGATATTCGATGTATATGGCAAACGTGAAGGTGAAAGGTCGAAGGGTGATGTGCAGAGAAAGGAACGCGGCTCAGACTAAAATACAGTTTGCGGCCGCCACTCGCACGGTGGGCTCTCTATCACAAACACAAATCACCGTCGCGCGACATGGCGATAACCCTGCTCACACTCACAAGTGTGCCCTAACCTTACATGCAACAATGGGGTTACATCATCAGTTTCGTCCGGGTGTCGTTATCATTTTCTGTGTCTCCGTCGCTTCAATTTAAGCGGTCCGTAGCGGAAGGTGGCCTTTTGAAAAGATTTCCCTCCATGTACAGTACAGTGGCCTTTCAACCCTGAACTAATCCTATCGCACCCTGTATATTTTCCATGTTCCATGACATTGTTCAATTCCGCTCTTGGTTCAAGTTTTCCCCCATGTTTTCTCTGGGTAGGGTATAAGATTTTCCAATCATGTTTCTAGTATAAGCTTAGGGCTTAAAAGCCTTCAAATAATTTGCTCAACTATCCTGTGAGCTATTGATCAACATTTTAGATTTTTATTTCTTAAGAATAAAAGTACAATAGGAGCCTATACTAGGCTAGCCAGTGCTGGTCCTACAGGTGACTAAGGGAGAGGTAAAACATAGAGGTTCTAGCTTATAGAAAGCAAAAGCGACAATATCATCGCCATCAATGTTCCCAACCGTCCCGGGCAGGGTGAGTAAGGACGGCAGGGCAAAGTGTCCGAATCTCAGCAAGACGGCCGGGTCCTGCAGTCTTTAGTAAGCTAGGTTCTTTTGGTAGTCATTAGTAGGGCCCGGCCGTCAACTGTAGGGCCCGGTCGTGATCTGTATGGCCCGGCCGTTATCTATGATATAGAGCCCTGCAGGGCCCGGCTGTTACAAATAAGTGTACCATGTCTCAAAGGCTTCTGCTTTGAGATCGTCTCCTTCACCACTGAATGCGGGAGGTTGGTGTAGTTTGGCTGCTAGCCTGGTCGTCCAATCAGGTACTGGATCTGGGGGAGGTGCAGGTGGATCTGCCGGTCCTGCATCTGACATGTTGTTGTTACTATTGCTATCGCTATCGTTGCTTGGACTGTGTAGGTCGGGAGGTGGTGCCGGTTCTCCTTTCTTCTTCAGTGGCGATGGGAACTCTCCTGGTCTGGTGGCTGTCTCCTTCCTGAGTTCTTTTGCTGACTCTTATAGCACTACCTGTGCTTCGTCTCTGGATAGCGGTCTAGTAGTATTGTCAATTTTGAACTGCTTGCTTGCTTTCTTCTGTTTAGTCTTCGTTACAGGGTGGGGCGGGGCGGGTCTTCACAGAATGGCCCTGTCCTGACTCTGGCCTAAGGCCAAAATTTGGCCTCTTCTCCCCCCCCCACCCCACCCCACCCCTAAACC
>Ga0307509_10002565_pt1 | contig 29167 bp, 23 predicted proteins | sample 10_EM_MG_FD_202245 | JGI IMG/M metagenome (GOLD analysis project Ga0307509, IMG submission 202245) | Populus trichocarpa ectomycorrhiza microbial communities from riparian zone in the Pacific Northwest, United States - 10_EM | ecosystem: Host-associated > Plants > Roots > Unclassified | place...
AGAGTAGCTGCAGTATTGGAAGCAAAGGGGGGTTATACAAAGTATTAGCTATTTTTATTTATTATTTTATTACTCTAAAATATATATGGTAGATAATTAATGGTTGGGGGGTTAAGAGTTGAGCGTTCGTTCGTTCGCGCGCGCACCTGTGCCCGTTGTTGACAACCCCACCATTACCCCACCACATATGGCGCAACGCAATTAAACATGTCTCAGATCACGAACACTTCTGACGAGGGACTGTACTATTCGGAAAAAATAAAAAAAGACTAAAAATAAAAAAATAAAAAAAAACTCTAGTCCCTACCTACCCATCAATATCACCCATAGCGGTACAGTAATTCTCCAGGAGCCCGCCGTTGCCAGTTGTGTCTATTGCACGTTTTGTCGGCCGTCTTATTCTACTTACTGAGGTACAGTACGGTTTTGTATGTTCCACAGGATGTAAGGACAGCAAGCCTCGCTCGTGGAACCTACGAAGCTTAGGCGCTGTACAGTACCGTACCTCCGTAGCCTAGACTAAAGGCTTCACAATACAAAGTTACATAGTAGGCGCCTTGCCCCCTCAATCGCGGTACCAGCAGTGAGAGGCAAGAAGAAAAAGACAGAGGAAGCAGGAAGGAAAACTCCAGAGACATGCATGTATAGGTTTTTTCCCATCTATCAGGGAAGGGTTACCGTGATCATTGATATATCACACCGTATTATTATGGGTTATAGAAGAAATATACCAAATCGGAATAACAAGCTAAGGCTGGGCAAAACGAGATAAGGCACTATGGCGTATAAGTGATAATGCTGATACAAGCGTGCGGGCACTTTCACTGCACAGTGCTGTACATCCACAACATAATGAATTCATCAAACCTCGGGGATTAACACCCACTGTAGATAAACGCAGTATTCTAGAAGTCGGCTTAGGAGCGGGGAATCTGACAGACGAGCGAGAGGGCGCGGGTGATTTCAGTACAGCGCCATAGATCCACTATGCAGTGTAAGGGAAATGAAGTAAAGCAAGCAGCATATAAGTGGGTACTGTATAGAAGCGAGACCAAACACTGCCAAAGCAAAGAAAGTTAAGATAAGGCAGATGTGAGAAGATCAGAGCCTCCAAACAGAAGTATTTGAAAATCGGGCTAGGCGGTCAGTGTGAGGCCATACTGGTGAGAATTGTCACTACCTATCTGCCCCCCCGTAAGCATAGAGAGAAGAAAAAATCAACACAAATTTACCACCAGAATAGCTACGAACCAGTGGTGATTGACTCGAGCACAAACCTGCATTCAAACTAAATAAGATAGGCCCTGCAGGAACTGAGGGGAAATCTGACCGCTTGGGCGAATATGGCAGCAGCGCAGGTACATCCGTAAGTGCAGTCAATCTTCTTCAAAGAATCATACCCTTTGATTTCCGAAAGTCCTAATTTTAGCAAATGCACTGGTTTTCTTGGTTTTCTTTGACACAAAAACCAGACGAAAAGAGGGGAAAAGGAGTCAAGTCTAGTTAGTCAATGGATTGGGCAAGGTGAAGGTGAGATACAAGTAGATGGGAGTGTACAGGTATACCTTCTATCCGTTGCCCGGGGATGTGGCAATTCCTTTTTGGGTATTCACCATTTAAGCCCAACAAGCGCTCTTATGGTCTCCAATGGCCTAATGATAAGAATCCCAAACCTAGCGGAGAGACTCGCACTACTCCGCACGGCCGCGCTAGAAAGCACACTTTACCATGATATCTGTGATACGGGTGGTGATGGCGATTGCAATGGGGGGGACTAAGGGCATCATACAGGTGGGATTGTTGTAACAAAAGCCTAGGCTCTATAAGCCCTTGGCCCTTCAAGTTGTCACTGTATCAAGTAAAAGTAACAAAAGAATACGAAGGGGGCCATCGATTCTTTGGCAGGCAGAATTATATACGACGAGTAGCGGCGTAGGGCATTCCCCCCCCTCTTGCTCTTTTTTTTTCCCTCCTTTTTTCATGATGATTAGGAATGTGTGTGTGTGTGCACCTAGCCAGAGAGTTTTCTTGAGAACCTACGAAGACAAACAAAAGTATTGGAAGAAAAAAATGGCTGCTATGATATCAGATTTTGACAATCCTCCCACAGTCCCCAAATGCTGGCTGCTTAGTCTCTGATGCACATTATTCATTACTCCGCAGTATTATTTTAACTCCGATTGTGCGAACAGGGCTATACTCATGCACTGAAGGAGTCTATAGACTATACAGTGCATGAGGTTCACTACAAACTACAAGTTGTGCTGTGCCAAACAATTATCTACAGATTCCTCAATAATACGCACATAAAGACATACGAATGAGAGGGAATGAGCGGGAACTCTTCCTTTATATCTAATTCAAGGTCTTGAGGATGCGAGTAAAAGAGTTAAGTTAAGCATTATGCATACTTAGTCAGATAGCTAAACTAAGGTCTTAGACTACCCAAGAAAGCCGAGAGGAAACACAGGAAGTACATGCCAGGTGAGCACCAAAGTGAGCGAGTGTGCAAAAGAGGTTTGGTTTAGAGTTGGTTGACAGCTCTCATTGAGCGTTAAACCTAAGTTAATGCATATAGCTTACGGTATCTATTTCTCTCGATGAACGCGGTACTATCCCTCCGACATTTTCTCCCCAGTATGTATTGGCAAGGTAGACGACATTGTTTACAAGATATCCCTAAGGTAGGTACAAGTGCAATCACACCACCACCCCGTCATCTCGGACGGCCAAAATTCCCTATTTCCACTCGTTACAACCGGGCATACAGGACAGCAGAGGAGGAAAGTTCGTGATACCCACAGCGCAGAATAGATTGCTCTTACCAATGTTAATAACCCCTTATCCCAAGCAATCCAGTTGAAACTCCAATGATCTCTCCCTCGCCCTCCCTCCCCCTCCAAATATACACCCCCAAATCGCTCCCTCTCGAGATGCTACCGTGCTGGCTTTTTACCCAAATTATTATATCCTCACCCCTTCCTCCTCTTTCCCTCTTTTGGAATAGTCCTTTTTAAGTCTACCACCGGAAAACAGTTCAGCGGGATGGGGTTGTATAAGAGAAGAGCAGGGGGAGGAGGGTAAAGTGCATTCAAATTCCATCCAATCCAATCCAAATACCCCTGCCCTCCGGGTCAAAAAGTGCTTTTATATGAAAATTGGGGGCCATGATATTAGGATTTCCCCACGGCTCAGCGAAGCACCCGGTTGAGCGAGATCCCGGATACTGTAGCTGGGGTCACGACTGCGCTACTTGTACTCGAGTAGAGGACATCGCTGTACTCTGTACAGACTGTGTTACCAGGTCTTTGCACCATCCCTGAATTCTCCCCAGGTGAGAGAGTTTTTTTTCTCCTTGTTAAATCCGCGATACCTACCCCAGGAAAGCAAGTATCCGGAAAAACAGGGATTCGCAAAATATATACCTAGCAAAAAAAAAAACTAACCCATGGTAATCACAAATTCACTACTCGTATTCCCGGATAAGTATAATTTTAGGTGCACTGTACCTGTGCAAGTGCAGGACAAGCATTTCCTAGGGTAACCTTACGACCGCTGTAAGCGGGAAGGATCCCACAGCATATAAAAACTCAAATCAAAAAAAAAAACACCGCTAAAAAGGCTCGGGACAGGCTATCGTCAAAGTGAATTCTCGTTACGAAACTCCCAAGGATATCCAAACCTTGGCGAGCCAAAACAAGCTTTCAATTTGTACCCCCCTGTCCCCTCCGGCAGTGCTCGAGTACAGTACTAGTTACTTGTGTATCCAGCAGGTCTTGCCAGAGTGTCTTTCAGCAACAGACTTCGGGGTAGGGTGGCTCTAGTGTGTTTGAACGACAGAAGTAGAGTGCCATCTATTATCGTTTTATCCCATGAGGAGGCCATCCTAGCCTACTCATGAATTGTGATGCTGAACCCCATTCTGACACTCCGAAATAGGAAGGCAAAAAAAAGCTGAGTAAGAGGAATCGTGATCGCAGAGCTTGTTACTCAGATAAGAATCACCTTGTCTACTATATAAGAAAGTGCTTGATATAGTGTGTCGCTCCGTGGGCAGGAAAGGCGCCAGAGCCGGGATCGTTAATGAGAGGAGGCGGAGCGATGGTGTGGCAGGAAGAGAAAGGCTTATACGAGTGCTTAGATGTGAGGGAGTGTGAACATCCAGGAACAGTTCTATCCCAACACAATCTTTCGCACAACTTGACCTTTTTTTTCTCTCCCGCATCTTGACAACATGGTAGCCTAATGCTCGCCCCAGCCAGTGCTCCCGACTTGCTCCTTTTCTCTAACTCAACCCACGTAAAGTCTCCAGGCAGTAGGCAAGAAAACCCCCGATGGCTTTCTCCGCAGCGTGTTGGCGAAACCGTCCTATCATAGAAACCTCCAGTAATCACGGATAATCACTCGGTAAGATTTTCGCCTCGCCAGAATGCCTAGCCGGCACCGGAGAAAGAACCCCTTCAGCTCCGGGCCTCCCAAAAATCTCGGGTAATATCTAGCGCCAATTTCCAGGACGCCCCCTTACGGGAAGGGATCTCATATGACAGTGGTATTACCGCAGCAAGCACGGGCTACAGTAAGGTCAATCGAGTGGAGTCGGCAACCTCCTTCTAAAACACTTTTTCGCCATATCTTTCGCATCAGGCAACCGATCCCCCAACCTACGGTTTTGTGTCCGCAATGGGCGAGTACTCGTACAACAAAGTATCTCAACACCAGCGGGCTCCGAGGTTGAACGAAAAAAGATAACCCGTTTAATCACTCGGGTACCTACTCACCCAGCTCGCACGAAAGACAGCGGGGCGGATGAGTGAAAATGAATCCACCCCTCCCCCTCTCCTGCCAGGGGCTCCTGCTCAGTTGAGGAGCCCTGCGGCAGTCATTAACCGGTATGGTACAGGCGAGATGGTAAGCAGGGGTACCGTACCATACTTTCCACAATAGGGAACAAGGCGGTTAACAGACACGGTTACACATTCGCCGACCCCAGAACCAAGGGTAAATGGATTCGCTTGAGAATGGTATCTTTTACTCGTTTTGGTGCACAAACGTGGCCTAGCCGTTCAGAAGGGATCACCCTCTAATTTTGTTTTGACCCACCGAAAGATTGGGAAGAGGGTACTTAGGGTACATTACCGGATCGGGTACCCCCTCCATAATTCTGTTCCAGTAGGGAAATGCTTATTAGGACCCCATGTCGGATGGATAGTCCCGGTGTCGGAAGTTCCCCACCACCCAAGCGATCGGTATTATCACGTTCATACAACCGTGGAATAATTTTTCCAGCAATCCGCTAGAGTTTCGAGGATGTGGAACCTAGGGAGATGAACACAGTAGCCAGCAGAGCGCCCGCACCGGCAGAGGTTGAGTAAATTCGGAGTACCCGGTTCGAATAGAGCGTCATACGGTACCGTGTACAGTAGAGAGTGCACATACAGCACCATCTTTATAAGCCGTACCGGTAGTACAGCGCACCACGCCGGGTCACCCGGATCTAGGAGCGTCGCATAATCGAGTAGTAACACCTAGTCAGGTAACTAACAAAACAAAACAATTCAAAGGGACTCACTCTCCAATTTGATCGCAATGCTCTTGGGTTTCCAGATGCCGATTGTGCGATGACATTTGCAGCATGATTTAGAGCAGCTGTCCAAAACATTCACCCTCAAAAGTCTTGTAGTATGTAGGGCTTTAGCGGAGCAGGGACCACCCAGCTCCCCTGCCCTACGATAAGGCGCAAGGATTCTCGAATCGAGGCTTGAAATCCCGTATGGCCCTGTTCCCTTTCTAATTACCCTTAGTCACTTAGCCCACGACCATAGAGTAGGAGGAAGGAAAGATGACTAGGGGGAACCACCCAAAAAAACACCCCCCCTAGAACCTCTTTCGGCCCATGATGCGAAAGGTTTTTTGAGACTTTGGGGACGAACTATATACCGTGGTGCACCGGTGCGGAACAACTTGAAATATGCTAGCAACTTACTAAGTACCGCAGTCGCTCGGGAAAAACAAAGTAAAACAAAGTAGTAGAAAGTAAGCTGCCTCGGGCCTTAGGAAGCAAGACATCATCGTAGGGGAATTCCTGTTCTGGTACCAAACTGTGCTATCACACGCTTGGAAAAGAAGAGGGGAAAAAAAAGGAAAGAAAAGGCTAAGACAGCCTCGGGTCCGGTACTTGACTCCCCATTCCAAAACTCAAGGAATACCATAACAGTCCGGGACCGGGACTCCCGACCGGCGATCCTCCCCTCTCCTCCCCGTTTCTCCTGACAGAGCACGCGGTGAGAAGCGGGACTGACAGCAAAAAGGATAAGCTGGGAGAGGGCTAGGTGTCACGACTTTGCAGTTCACAAAAATCGGATTCGTGAGCGAGAATCGGACCCTTGTTTGGTAATTCAAAAGTGCCTGACATCTCGCCCAATCGCCGGTACCAGCTGGATATTCAACCGCAATCCATCCGCTTACCCACTGGAGGAGGAGGAGGAGGAGGAGGAGGAGGAAGTAAGGAAGTAAGTAACATGGCTAACCGGACATGAACCTCTCTCTGGCCGTGAATATCCCACTGGGCTCTCCCACTCATGGTAAACGACTCCAGCTACCCGGTACGGCAGTTACCATGCCTGGTAATCTTAGGAGATGTGACCAAATTACCTCCCTCGTTATCATCGGCACTTTTTTCCTTCAACATGATACCTGTATGATACGCTCATCCAGAAACCCATACTGTGCTTAAGGACTCTTGCACACCCTAGCCAGAAACCGTTCCTGTAGCGGGGATATGGAGTGAAGTTGCTATGATACATACCATCCAGCTCAATTTCAAAATTTACACTAGGATATGTTGGAGGAATTTAAAGTTTTCCCACCTTTCATCCTACTGCACACTATACATCTAATTACCGACACAAGCATTTGTCATTGCCTTCCTCTCTCTCTCCCTCTCCCACCCTGGCTGGGCTGAATGGTTGAAAACTTCAACAAAATTCACTTACCCCCCCCCCCCAGCTACCAAGACCACCTCTAGAAGATTCGGAACACAGACTCCGATAAAGGTGTCGAACTGTTCCACACCCGGCTCCTGATACACAATATCTAAATAGACACAGTACTGATACCATTATATAGTAGAGCTCACACGCGCCTACAACAAATATCAAAAAAGTCGAACACAGGGTGTAAGACGGGGGAAAGGAGAAGGTTTAAAAATAAAAAAATAAAAAAAAGAACCACTTTCCCCCACATTATAACCTTCACTTCTTTTCTTTGTCAATTGTCCTACTATACCGGTACTTCCTCTCCACCTTGTAACCCACCGCAACTCCGCAAACCCGTACCGGTCATTAGTAGAAGGCAAAAAAAAAAGAGAGAAATAATAAAATACCCATGACAGGGGTTTCGGTTGGGTGGGGTGGTTTGTTGGGTTGGGTTAGATTGGGCTGTTTGGAGCCTGTTTTTGGGAAACTGGGGGGTGGAATTGGTAAGGGGGGCTGATCGAGTGATCCTTGTCTATAGCATTTCCCTTTCTTTCTTTCTTTCTTTCTTTATTTCCCCACCGCCTCGGCACGGCTTTTCTCTCCCTCTCTCTTTTTTTATTTTTTATTTTTTATTTTTTAACTCGTATCATAACATGACAACTGTTTTGGATTGGGCGTGTGAGTGCGTGAGAGAGAGAGAGAGGGAGTGACAGAGACAGAGGCAGAGGCAGAGACAGAGACGGAGGCAGAGACAGAGACAAAGACAGAAGTAAAAAGGTCCAGTGCCGTGGTAAGGCAAAGTTTAGTACAGTGGCTATCCGGGACAACTACCGTGGGGTTTAAAAAACTACACACAGAAGCACACACTCACCACGCTCAGGTCAGCAAATTGGCGTTGCTTTCTAATCGCGCTTGCGTTTTCCCTTTCTCAAGTTGGACCACTGCATACTCGTACTGTAACACCCCCCCCCCTTCACACTTTCCTCCCATAGAGCAACCCTTCGACCAGGCTTCAGGGTTTCGAGTCATATTTTCATTACCCATCCTAATGCTGCCAATGCCTCTGCCGACTTTGCTGATGGTGATGGGGGGACGTGACACTTTTCCCCCCTCCCCTCTCTTGGCTAAGCTACCGGCCGGTATTGCACTGGTACGGGAAACTGCTCGTGCTCGTACTATACTCGCAGAGCATACATATTGATTTGATTGTGGTTCTATCACAAAAAGCGAATCCCCCCCCTTCTTCTTTGCTTTTTCTGGAGTTAAGCGCTATTGTTTACTTGTTCCCTTTAAGCGCCAGCTATCTCACGTTTTTCTTCGTCGCCTCGCTGCAGGTTGGATGGACACGGCGTAAAAGAGAAGGAAAAGTGAGAAAATAGAATTCATTAGCAGGGTTGGTGGGTTGTATGTACAGTAAGGCAGGGCGGGGGTGTGTTGGTTAACGTTGTCGATCCGAGGGCCCTACGATCTGTTCGGGAGCACTGTACTCTGGCGGCGAAGGGCCGCAAGGTACAAAGTTACAGCGAGATGGGATTTGGCCCTAGCAAAATGGGGAGAGAGAGAGCCTCCAAGGTGGAAAATGATTCCAGCAAACGCATTGGATTTGTTGTTTCACGAACTCCATATTTTCCCTAAATAAATGACGTAGAACATTGTGCTCGACAATATGGACAAACAAGACATTGCTCACCACGATTGAGCTAGTCGTTTAAAGCCAGTAAAACAAAAAGCCAGCCGACCCCGTTTTTCCTTTTCCTTTACCGTAGACAGGGACAAAAGGAATAATGAGGAAAGAAAAGAGAGAGATGAGAATGAGAAAGGGCAGAAAGCAAAGTGAGAGCGAGCGAGGAAAAAAAGAATGGTATGAAACAATGAGGAAAATACCCAAGCCAAAATGAACAAAATTGCGCCTCTAGATGAATACCCTTTGCAACACTTCAAGGCACCGTTAGAAAGGAAAAAAAATCAAAGGGAAACTGTACAAGAAATAGTGGTTTTTGGAGAAACGAGGTGTTTAACCCCACAGGACCGATGGGGTTTTTGGCACGATATCCGAGAGAGGGGGGAGGTGAGAGGATATTCCGTTATCGTAGTGATTTGGTCGCATCTGGGGGTCATACGCAGTCATGTTTGGGAATACCTCGTCGCGGCGCTGCATAGCGTTGTAGAAACCGAGTGCTTGCGAGTTCCAAGCGATGGGCTTGCTCTTTGATCCTCTAGATGCAATATCAACGCGCTTTGGACAACCATCATCTTCATGTCTGGGTGAAGGCGTGTTAGAAATCTATCGTAGTTTCCGTGAAGCACGGAAAAAGGGTAGAGCTTACCTTCTGAGAGTGTCCTTGCGAGCAAACATGTTGTTGCAAAGTTCGCAGCGGAATTTCTTATCTTTGGCGTGTACCTGAAAGCTTATGTTAGTGAATTGAACCAGGTGAATGATTCCAAAAGATGAGACTTACACATTGCTGATGTCTGGTCAAGTCGGTTCGTCTGACAAAGGCCTTCTTGCAATCGTCGACAAGACAAACGTGAGGTCTAGGCCGGTGAGGGTCGTGGGTCTCCAAGTGCGCGTTATAATTCCAGATCCTCGAGAAGTATTTCCCGCACTTGGTGCAGTGGAAATTGGCCTCGCTGGGCTCGGTCAAATGTCGCTTCTTGCGGACCCTGTTGATCCCAGAGGCATTTGTCGCACCCGGATGGAACGGACCTCCCAATCCAACAGCAGAAAGTTCGTCCTGAGGTCGCTTCATAGAAGATGGTCTACTCAAGCCGTGTTCCTGGAAATCGTGATCATCCATGAATCCATTCCCCATTCCTTGTACGCCATGGCTCTCATCAGCACGAAGGATGTCCTCAATGAAGAGCGGCGGTGGCGAGGCCGTAACAGAATGGTCCTGCATGGACAATGACATGTCGTCACCGTCCGTCTTCATGCCAAAGGCGTTCGACATCCACATTGTTGGGAGATTGGGGTCCATGGGGATCTTGTCCTGGAAGTCCTGGGCATGGTTCATGGGCGACATAAGACCGTCCGAAGCTGGGGGTGAGAGCGGGGGATTTGTACGATCGTGGAACTCGGAAGGCATCGTGGTAAATGAGTGCTCCTGTTGTGGCGGGGATGGCAAAGAGTGGTGATGGTGGTGATGATGGTGGTGGTGGTGTTGGTGATGAGATCCAGCGTGGTCGTGAAGCTGGCGATGCCCCAAGGCCGGAGAGACAGAATGAACGCTTCTTGAGGAGCGTGCCGACTCTCTGGTGTTCCGCCCCCAATTATTGTCATGCAACATGGGAGGTGTGCCGAAACCTAAAGCCGGGCTTTGCTGGGGTGTCATGTATACGTGGGAATCTCTGTGCCCGGGAGTCGACATTGATTCGTAAAAAGGTGTTGAGGGAGGAGGAATTCGAATGTGGGAAGGGCTCATATGTGTTATTTATTTTTCCTTCTGAGAGAGTTGGTATTAGAGTATAATTCGGCCCCTGGGTTTCTGGTATTGGTATTCGGGGTATTGCTCCAGGGCAGCGAGGTTGGGAAAGGTGCTTCACTGGAGCAGCTATAAATCCTTATTGGTCGAGTACCGCAAAAGTTGATCAGCTGTATAGAAGAGGTAGAGAAGCTCGAAAAGTTGCTGGGGACCTTCGTGATTTAAGCTCCTCCAAGAGTCCAATAGATGAGATCAGAGAAATGAAGCCCGTGATTCGTTGGTGTAAAAAGAATGCGGGGAGGGTCCATCGAGTGGTTTTGTAGTGAGCATGGCTACTAATAATTGCGGTATCTCGGTATTGGGTAGTAACCAGGGGTGTGATTATTGATTCACCGGAAAGGCGGTCGTGTGTGCTCGATTGGAGACCCTACTCGAGTTGCGGCGGGGTGTGCGAGACCCTGTTATTCACAGCCTCGAGAAGGTGGTGGGTGGGAGGGATGGCCATACAATAGTCAAGGGAGAGAGGGAAGGGAGGGAGGAGGGTCGCCCGCGAATATCCACCAGGATTATCAAACCAACGGCCAGAAGCGCTGCGAGCTTTGGTTGCTAGCTTGGTGGCTCCAAGAAATTCAAGTGTTGTTTCCTGCAGCGATTTGGAAGGCTTTGGAAAGCGTAGGGTAGCGCGGTGAGCCTCTTGCGCCGGCGTCAATGCAACCCTCCCTCACGGAAGAGCAGCCAAAGAATTATGCAAGTGTGAACGCTCCGATTTAGCCACTACAGTCGATGCATACTGCGGCACACGCCTTACTCTGGATAATTCTTGTTCAGATTCAATAATATTTTGATTTGGTACAACGACTTCCCCCAAAGCGAAATGACAATCAACCCTTAAGCCCCCCAGCCTTTACGAACTCTGTTGAGAAAGAACCTCATCTAGCTTGCGGCTCAAATGCTCAATAGTAGTCCTCATTCGATGTAGCTCATTCCCGTGCTCGTCAATCTGATTGGCGTAAGCCTTCAGGTTTGACGCACTCTCTCCGTCGAAATCCATACGCATACTGCTCGCGGAACTGACAACCGCAGGACCAGCGTGAGGGCCAACCTGGCTGCCAGCCCCGCCCAACCCCAGCCTGCCACCACCTAAGCGCCCCGACCATTCCTGGAGCCGGTCGGGTCGTCGACCAAACGATTTCAACCCTTCCCTCATAGACATCCGTTTAGAACCAGTCCCCGGACCCCACGCAGCTGCGGTGTAGCGCGTTTGATTATCTGGCCAGAGGCTCTCGTAGGCCATTATTGCCGCGACCTAGCGCCATGTTTAGTTTTTTCCCGAGTAACAACGGCTTGCGCGTTTGAAGGGCCTAAAAGAGATAAATGAGGGGAGAGGGAGAGACTAACAAATGGAAAGTGTGAGAACTTCAGAAGCGCAATCCTCCACTTTCGCATCCTACCAGCCGATAGGACAAGTCTCAGCGGGCGTAATAGAATGAGCGAAAGCAAGTTCTGTGGGAGGCAACCGTTATAATCAGGGCTTGATTTTCAAAAAGGAAGGCCAGCCCAGGTGATTACCATTGGAGGATAAAAAACAACAAGCCTGTTGCTAGTTGCGGCTTCCATTACTGTAATTGAAAACCTAACGCGCCAAACAAACATTTTGTGAGCCGAGCAACAATCGCCGAAGCCTTTGATAGCGGTTAACCCACATGAACAGATATTCCTCTCTGTGATACCACACAAGCATACTCGTTAACCCTGATATCAAAGAGAAAAGAAAAGAAAAAGCAACAAAGCAGTGAGTGGAGTGCAAAAAGAATGCAGAAAGGAGTACCGGGCGTTATTCATCATCTGTCGGCTATTAGTGAATGCTCTACAGTCCCAAGGGAAAAAAGCCATCGTGTTCTTACATTTGTCAAACTATTTGACAGCAAGCTTATGAGAGATGTGATCAAGAGAATATTCGTTAATGTGACGAAAATCAACTGTAGGTTCCCCACACACATTAGCATTCGGAGGCAAGCAGTTGGGGCAGCCCTCGCTACAAAATAGACTTATTATTAACGCCGCGGTATACGGACCATTAGTGGAGGGCCCAAGACAGGAGATATCTGCCGCGCGTGTGTTAGCATTGTTCGCAGCACAGTAGGCGCGAGTCCTATTGAATCCTGATTTTCTAATCCGTACCTCTCTCATTGCGTCCTGTAAATCCAATTTTTGCGCATTAGTAAATCCCGAAGAGGCTTGGGGGAATTCAGTATTTTCCCACGCACAAATCCAACTGAGCTCTAACCGGGTCGATAAACGATTGATCAGCACTAAAGCATTACTCTCGGTCAACACCCCCATCATGGTAGCGCTTACCGAACCAAAGAAGACTGCAGGACACCGGTCAGCATGTTTATTTACAGTGAACAGTTACAGTACTTGTGGGGAACACAAGAAGCCTCACCCTTAATCAACATCCAGGACATCTCGGAAAGTGTGAAAGACTCCCTGGCCAGAAGAGAGAACGTGGTTAAGAAGCCTAAATAAACTGTAGTATTGGCAAGGCGGATCGAGCGAGGGACCGCAAAGACATCTGATGCTGCTTACCGAGATAGAGAATCACAACCTGAGCGAGATGGCTAATGTATTAGCGAATGCACCCAAGCTTCCGGCGGGTTCTATTAAAATAATAAAGTTGTTTCAAGTAGCAGTGCCGCCATATCTTACCAAAATTACGAACTTCAAGAAATCTTTTGTCATTTGCTTTAGACAGGGTATCAAGACACCTACAAAGGGGTTTAGACAAGTTAGTGTATGAAAATGGGGGTGAAAAAACCCGAACAGAAATTCGCAAGTGGGAGCTGCATACCAAAATACGGATTCATCGAAAGTAATGAGCAAACGCTGTGGCGGAAATGCGTTAAAAAAATACTGTGTCATTTTTCATTCCCTAGTTGGTATTTTGGTTTCCCACATACCGGGGTATCAAAAGCAGCGCCTCAAGTGAAAGAATATCAAAAGCCGTGTCAACAATGTCATCGTTATCCTTGACTACCCCGACAATTCCTGCAGAATATCAGTGCCAATTGTTCTGGTATCTGAAATAAGTGAAATCCCTCCACTTACTCCAGATGAGGAACGCTATTCCAATAATGATAATGCAAACGTCCCACAAACTCCAAAAGTCAGCTGTGTAGAAAGCTGTCCCAGCATCTCTCATGGAGGAAATTTCATCAACGGCAAATGCGACAAAGAACACAATCAATGCTGTCTCTAGTCCAGTGATATGGTAGGGGTCTCTCTGTATAAGCACGCCATAATACAATGCGAGAAATACGGCAAAGAATAGTGCCTCAAAGGCTTTTTGATACTTGGGCACCCTGAGTCTGCAAAACGGATCTGCTTTCCTACGTATTTTGAGGACTGTTAGACGACCTACTAGGCGTATAAGTAACTGGGGCCATTACCTCTTGTTGTAGAAGTGGGGTTTCTTGGAGCCATCAACATCAAGCGTCTTCCAGAAGGAGATCCTTCCCTCCCAGCTACCATTCCATCATTAGCACGGGTATTATTTTCCTAATGCTACCAGCAAACCTACATTCCGTTTATCACACGCTCTACCTAAAAAAACTGTTAACTTAAAGCGCTCTAGAGAACCTAACGGGGAGGGGCTTAGGGTAAAACGCACCGGTCGATGCGAGAGAAATTTCTTTGCATCTGCTAGAATAGCAATTTCCAGGGTATTTAGCCCTGCATATGAGGCAATGCTATCGGCTTCGAGGTCAGAAGAAGAAACATTGTGACTGCCATGGCCACCTAACAGCCCGGCTCTTTCATCTCCTGCAGAGTTATTCCCATCATCGCAATCTTCATTTCTCACCAACGGTAGTTCATAGCACAGATACTCGAGAGCCTCGTTCCCAGAGAGGCACGTCAACAAATCAGAAGCTACAAACTCGCAAGCCAAACCCCTGCTACCACCCAAGCCATGGCCACCAGAATTGTCTTCTTCGGCGTCAAAATGAACTTTGCACCAACTGCTTCGCAGAAAAAAAAATAGAATTAGAATCAGATAAGGGGAAATTTTGATCAGTTAGAAAAAGTAATAATAGATAAAGATCCGAGACAGGTGGAAGCAAAAAACAGTCTGCTTGGAACTTCTCGGGTAGGCAAGTTTCAGGACGGGAGGTAAAAAAGGGAAAGAAAAAAAATTCACTCACAGCAAGGCCGCGACCGTAGCCGGATTGTGACCTGTGTGCAAAAGGTGTGGAACACGTCAGTATAAAATGTAATAAAGGCGATAACGTAAATACCGGTATCTACGACAAAAAATTGGCTGCGGAAGAAAGCCACAGATAGGAAGCTGTACCCCTTTCGGATAGCTGGTTGCAGAGACGGGTCATCACAGGAGACAGTTTCAAAATGCTCATATTCTGCGGAGTATCGATGTATTCAACGACTAATTATTTTGCATTAGGAAAATGAATTTCGTGAATTGTCAGTAAAGCAGCTTACATTAACATAAATAGGATATGTGGCAAGGGGGGGGGTATGAAGGAGCCTGCGATGTTGTTAGAAATAATTCGGCACTTACAGTAATTCCTGAACGTCTCACAGAGCTCTTGGAAGTTCATGTCGTCTTTTACCACCGTGGGGGTCATCGGTGTCATCGGTGTCATCGGTGTTGTCGGGCGTCCTTCGTGCGACGACAACGGTCTTCTGCTAGGCATCCTTTTTTCCTGGGAGCTTTCGGGAACAAAAGTACGGTAGGGGGCGTAGCGAGAGGTGAGGCAGAGGTAGGATAGGACGTCTAGATAGAGTATGTAGGAAGAGAAAGGGAAAGCGATGGGCCAAGCCCGGAGACTGTGTGATGAGAATAAGAAAACAAAGAGAACAATCCGATCGGGCACCTCAAGAAAAAAGAAAGCTCCCCCCGCCTGCTTACGCTGGCAAGAAGCTTTGGCTTCTGCCGAGAGATCTGACTGAAACTACTTTGGCGAAGAGGTGGGGGAAGGGAGGGTGTGGAGAAATTGGGTTGGTGCGATGTGTGGTATGAGCACAGCCCAGGGTGTCTCATTCAGATGTGTCACTCACCAACCACTAACATCCAGCATCATATCACATTCAAAACAAAAACCTCCTGCGCTCTTTGGCGCCGGCTTTCAACCCTCTTGGCTATACACGCGTCTAGCGCTGCATGCGCCGACGGGCCACTTTCCCCGACCAGCAAACACCCTCCCACCTTCCTCATTGTTCTGGTTTTCGAGGCGGGGTTGTCGATATACGTCGGCTATCTAGCGCGTTAACGGTAAGCCGATAAGTTGCTTTGTTTTTTCCGTTGATGCACACACAAAGATCAGGCCATCCCTCTTACCTTTGACAACTATCATCACCTCTCGAATGCAGATACCATTCCTGGCTGCGGGGCTCACATAGGAACTGCCGAGCTCGTAAAACCATATGATAGGGATATCTCTGTATAGCCGCGATTGAATCAGGCAGGAGAGAGATTACTGCGCTATCATGTCCCTCTAATTGCGTTCAGTGGTACCAAACCATGCGAGCTCTCCTTTGGACAAAGAGGACAGGTGCTTGTTGCTGGTAACGTGGCCGGGAGGTGCCGTGGAAATGTTTAAATTACAGGGGTTTTGTGAGGCTAACTTGAGCCTCCTTTCTAAGCGATAGGGGATGATTTCCCAAACTAGTCTCTTACCGGCAGTTATTTCCGTCCGCGAGCGGCGTTGTCTGATTGACGAGCCGCGCCTTTTTTCGCCTACTTCGGCTATCCTATCCGGCATGGTGGTTTGTCCCAAGTGAGCCCTGAATCAGGACCGACATTGCTCCACTGCACACGACACTATCCTCACTGAACTCAACTCGTTCTAACATCCGATAACCGCATGCTCATTGGATTCCAATCGCCTACCTTGAATCGATAGTTTACAAGCCGGCACAGTGGACGGGATTGGAATTGGGGTATAAAAAAGATTTATCGCTACCGGGGTGAGTGAGGATGGAGGGTGTTTTATTACAGCGACACCATTGTACTCGTACTGTGTTCTGGGGTGCCCTCAAGAATACTCGAGGGAGGCTCGCCGGAAGATGCCTACCGGCATATTAGCCTTACGCCCAAGTGCTGGGGTACCGTAGTACAGTCAGGGGGTACAGATGGGGATGACGAAATAACTGGGGTAAGAGTTCCAGTATCCTTTCGCGATCAAACCTGCATTGATCTGGGTAAGTGTCTCTCCGGTAGTCTGACTCCGGTGGGAATTTTTTATTGTCGCCCTTCAGTGCGATCCTTTATGAAAATATGATAGCTGAAAGCTGACGATCCAAGAAACCGGAGATTGGGATAGAACTATACAATAGGTTCCGAGTCGGTTAAACCCCATCTCCTGTGTGACAGAATTGGGACACGGAAGATGCGTAGCACAGAGCGTTGCGCACTCATGCTATAATCTTATACTTACGGGATCGCCGCGAAGTACCGTAAGATCTCGTGAAATCTACTGTCTCCGCCAGCCCTGTTATTTCCGGATTCAGAGACAAAAGCTCGTGAGAAGGATTAGCGCTTTCCCGGCACTGTATAAGATCAGCTCTCAAGAAGTGTTGGATTTCATTAACCGGTATCCGCAATTCTGTTAACTTGTCAAACTAAACTTACCCTGAGCGTATGGAAATAGTGGATTTCACGAGATTTTACGATAGGGAACACCCTTCTCAAACGGGATGGGTTTTGACAGCCACCAATTGTTATCATGGCCAGGAAAGTCATCTGATTGATCCGATTCAGGGATGAATAGGTGATACTCGAGTATGTCCTTGTTACACGGATTATTGAACATAGGCGGTTGGCACCTGTGATTGAGCCTCTTCCTAGGCTAAAGGAAAACTTTAAATTCCCCCGTCAGTTATTGGTGATTCTGGGTGGGCCAATGTCTTAGGCCTTGGGGCTCCAAGATTGTGAGGCTCTCAGCTGACCTGAAGCGGATTTCATTATCTATCACTCGGCATTCTAGGGGTCTTCTCCACCTGAATTTGTCTGCCTACAGCTATCTCTGTTGATACCGATAAATCTAGGGCCACGGGGGCAGCTGCCTTGCGACTAGTTTTCCGTTTGCACCGTGGCCCTGCTTTACTGGCATGGTTTGTGTTTGTGCGGTAATTCCGATCTCAAATTTTTTCGGATTTATTTGTTTGCTTGTTCCTAGATTGGATATCAGTTTCTGTTTGTTATGGTTTTGACCATCTTTTGTTCCACAAAGTCTTGTGATTGCACAGCCCATTCGTTTGGAAATGTTTGTGCTTTTCTTCGCATACGATTACTGTGATGACCGCATTAGTCGCCACGGTTGGAGGGCGGGGGCTTGGATCCGGGGAGGTTCTATGATGTTGTATCTCAGCTCTCTAGCTTCATGCTTTGGGTTAAACGTTTGGATATCATCACACCCACAGGTGTTCCCTTTGGTTTCGTTTACCCGTGTGCCGAAGGCTTGACAGATCCTTGATTAGGGGGTGAAACCTACTCCAAATTCTCAGGCTCTCTCTAGGACCCAATGGCATATTTCGAAGATTAATATTTGAGAAGAGCAGCCAGGCACTGAAATCTAATCCTGCATTCCAGCCGCGGAATATAGTGGCCCCCTTAAACCCTTCATTAGGGAGTGGGGGTCGTTTTAGTTTGCAAATTTGAAGGCTGATCTAGATCTTGTGCCAAACCCTTAGAAGGAAGGCAATTGAAATGTTTAATCGGAGATGTGGGGTATAATACATCTGAACTAGGTTCGTCCCTAGGAGCTATCAGGCACCTGAAAAGCAACCGCCACCAACAACGAGATTTAGAACTGATACACTTGTATCATACATGTAAGAACTCAAAATCACGGAGCACATGTCTCGACAAGTTATAGGGCAGCCCTGAGAAGCAAGTTGGGACATCACATACGATGGCGCCCGGACCTCAATACAACCTATTGCGAAATAGCCTTATGTATATGAGCCTTAACACCATACGAGCACAGCAACAATGATACTAAATCTTATCAGCCTCTGTTAGTTCGTCCATTCATTGCCACTTTCTAGATCTGCGCTAGTTTACAAGTGACGCACACTATTACAGCTCTCCCACCACAATTTCCCTCAATCCAACCTGTCATACAAGCATTTGACCCCCTTACAACAACCCTTAGGTGCGCTTGCGCTTATTCCGCGCACCAGTCGGCTGACCTGGGGGGCTCCCCTTACTTCATGCAGGGCGGGACCTCACCGTAAATCACTCGAGGAGCCATACATCTATCCTCCTACGGCTATCCGATCACCCCCAACTCCGCCCTGAAATCTGCCATGCGCTGTGCGCATGTATGCATGCGTTAATGCATTGCCCCGCTTAGGTTCCGGGTTGGTTTCCACAACCTCGAAACAGCGTCTTCGCTAACTTAAGCAACGGATTTCTATCCGCTTCTGGATGCTTCTCGCGGTGGGAGGGTGGATGGGATCCTTGAGCGAAAGCCTGCACTCCATTTTTTGATTTTTTTTTGGAATGATTGATGAGGTTCGGCGTGCAAAGTCACGTTGACAACACGAGACATCACTCGAACGCTCCGCCACAGAAAGCTCCGGGCTGTGCTGTGTTGTTTATTCCTCTGGGTGGCGAGTTGGAGCGGGTAAAAGGTAATTCGGGACAGTGCAGCCGCCTGGCGTATTTAGGTGGAAGTCGTCTACGTTAGCTAAGCCCTCTGGTATGCCTGGGGGCTAGATTTGTAGGACTTTCACGATACGGATACACGAGTAGGGGCGTTTGATTTTTTTTACTTTGCTGTATGGTTCAAGGCTTGGGAGGGAGCGGTTAGCCCTCAACCTCCGCAGTTTTCCCCCGCGGCTGGTGGGCTTGGGGGGCGTATTGAAAGATACAGCAAGACTTGACTGCGTATTGTTTCTTGGGGCCACATATTTGTGGATACTTGTCAGCTAAGGGAGTTTTCCGCCTCCTGCTATTCCTTATTCCTACGTATTTTCTTTGTTTAGAATTATGCGGGCGGTACTATCTACTCTATCGTGCGGTATTTCTCCTGGCCCCACTGCACACCAGGGTTGAGTCGGCTGCCTGCTGCTGCTGGGATAGTTTTTAGTTGATTTTTTATTTTTATTTTTTAGTGCCGCTTCCTTTCGAAATTTTAGAGAACATTTGGAGAATCTGCCATGCCGGAGGGTATTCTAACGTTAGCAATCCTCTATGGAGAGATATAAACAACTGTATAATGGGAGTGTTGAAGAATAGAACATCATTTTTGCCACTATTTTATTATTACTGGCGCTTAGGGGTACGTATTCGTACGGTATTTTACCACCTCCCTGATACGGGCACTATTGTCTCTATGATGGACCCGGTCAAATCACATTACTGGTTGATGATGTCGGAATTCGATCGTTCCGTGCTGTGACAGGACGTAATTTTGGTGTGGTGGCAGAATCTTGGATGGGGCAACCGCCACGATTCGGCAACCGCCACAGTGGGGCAACCTTCACTTTTGGTCTACCTCCGTGCTCACCGTGAGTTTGCTACGGTAGTTCTCGACCACAGTGTTTACTGCAGCCCACTGCTGGAGATATAGTTTGCCAAAATTTACCCAGAGGTAAGCCAAAAGTGGAAATTCCCCCATGCAGAAGGTTGCCCCATCTAAGACTCTAACTTAGTGGTACTTGTAGGAATTGTGGCCACTAATGCGGGGACTACAGTATCAGTTAGATTCATCCGGTTGGAGTACATCGCCAATCTAGAATTGAACAAAGTTCACTTCACTTCTCTACACCTTGAATACCGGGCGTGCACGGGTAGAGTGTTCGCAGTTCTCCATCTAACCCTATCGCAGAACTCTATACCGGCCCACCCACCGCCTTCCCAGTGATCATATCACTCCCCACAAAACGGGGCTCCGTCACCTATTCCCCTCATCACGCAATATCAGATACTAGTCGAGGGTTCCCGGCCATCCTGGGGCAGATGCAGAAAAGCACCGTGAGATCCTTTTTACCCTACAAAGAGATATCTCCGTGTCACCCTGTCTCCTTCCCGCCGTGATATGCTCATCTTGTTTCTCCTGCACCTACCCATTGCCGATCTAAAACTTGAATGAGGTGTTTATATTTGATTCTGATGTTACCATCACAAATACCTTCACGGCTTTTAATAGTCTATCCCCCAAGCTTGTGTTCTTCTCACCTTTTGGCCCTGGTCAAGTTATGGCGTTTACCTATCGCCTCATACTGTGGGCTGGGGGTGTGGTGGTTGGCTAGATTTGGGTCTTCCATCGACTGACATTTCTTAGCGAATGGTTGTTAGTTCTACCGCTCGGGATAAGAGTGTGAGGCTTGGAGTAAGCAAGTATGAGAGTGGGGAAGATTTAGGGTATGATACCGGTATTGTATCTAACACAACGTGGATCACGCCTGATGATCTAACTTCGGTAACGATGAGGCGGTCAAAGCACCTTAATGACCGGCGAGCGAGCTATTCTGTAGTTCAGTACCACCTGCCTCAACAGTATCGATCAATGCGTCGATTTTCAGCAATTGTGATTCACGATATTCCAAATCCTGCAGAAGGTGTCCTCCTCTAGTAGGCTATTTCTAGCTCAGATAGGGAATTACAATTGACTATTACTATACAAGCAGAAACTGGGATGATTGAACTCCGCGCTAGGAGGTCCAGAATTCCCTTCCTTGGATTAGGGGGCAATCGAAGCGGAAAAAAAAAAACACTCGCTTTTAGCTCTCCACTAAAGCAAACCTTTCCAGGAGGGGCAACTCCGGGGTCATGGCGTGAGGTCCGGTTATCACGGTTTCTACGGTAAGTGAATCTTTAGATATCCTCTCAGGTTATCCCACTAGTGTGCTTGCAGTAGGGACTTTTCGATTTCACCCCCAGAGTCGAATGTTAACAAGAGTCTCCAGTGGTACCCACCCGCCACAGCACTTTTCGCGGCAGTGGCAGCACCGCAGGTACGACTAGATTTGATCAGTAAGTCCTGACGGGTCGCACTGGAGGTTTGACCAGTTTTTTAGCTTAGGGAAATCTACAGTACTGGGCTTGGTTCGTCGAACAATCTTGTCTGTAGGGTTTGGCGACAGCTTAGCATGAGTCAGTATTACGCTTGTGAGTTATCTTTATTTAAGAAAGCTTTGGAATTGCGCCCGGATGCACTCGAGTAGTACAATTTGATCGCCAGTGGCGAAAACAATGGAGTGAGGAGAGGTGGGGGAAGGGAAGAGAGGGGAAAAAAAAGAAAAAAAGAGGAGCCAACATTCTGACCAGCGACGGCGGTAAGACGAACTAGGTATAGCATACCGCTATGCATGCTGCCGAATGAGAATAGGATAGTAACACCTCAAATCACGGCATATCACTCCGCCAATAGCTGTGCAAATTGAAAGAGCCGGCGACAGCGGTCAGTAGTGTTGACCTGGTGGCTTTTCCCCCCGGTCCTTAGTGTGCTTGTGAAACATTCCTGAGTGCCTTTGCTTTTTCGAAGTCCAAAGGTCTTACGAGTACAATGCACCGGTATTTCCTCCTTGCAGTCGAATACGACACAATTTAAGGAAGTTTCCGAGAAAGCTGCTAGTTGACTTACTTACAAGTGTCATTCGGGTACCGTTACTGTGGCACGTGGGGAGGGCCTTATAGTTCCAGACGGAGATATTTGGTTCTTCGCTACGGTGTTTAGTTGTTGGCTATTCGTTGACAGTTTGGGGAGTACTTGTCTCATATATCTTTTCGGGGAGTCTAGGAAATAAGCCGGGGGGGTAATAATTGTCTTTAGAAAAGTGTTCCAGCCCCATATGTTTCTCTTTTCTGCTTTTTTCTTTTATTTCCCATTCGCTTCTCTTTGTTTCCCTCGGGACCTGACTTCCCCAAATTATCTTACATCCTTCGACATTTCAGGTAGTGGTGGCGAAATGTCTCTCTTGCCCTTTCACCCCGATCCTCTACGGTCTACTCGTAGACAACCTTGATTCCAATGTACTCGAGTACACGCCTGTCATACCGATTGTGTTGCACAACCTATCTCCTTTTAAATACCTACGAAAGAACGCCGGTCCGGCGAGGCGTTCATAATAGTACCGTATCATCTGGTAAAATTGATCATCTCGGTAACGGGTCCTTATAGGTCTGGTGCCGAGCAAAAAAGGGATGGGAGGATCGTGTTACGCCTTGCTACTTAGGTGCACCTTGTTGTTGATTAATTGCATAATCAACCCTTGCCAAGGAGTTACCCGATTTGACGAGATAATACGGTGCTGGTATGGTGCCTGCACCATACCAGCACCTTAGAATCAACCTCATGACAACCAAATTTTCCCAACTTTTCAATGAACAACAACAATACCACAGGCTCTTATTTTCCTTATTCCTTCTGTATAATCCTTCTAAATCATCTAAAGAACACTTTTACAGACCAGATTTTATTCTAGGCAAGTGGTTCTTGCTGTAATGGCTCTTGAGGGCAGGGCAAAGTTTGTGTGTGCCTGGGGGGTTGGCACTTGTGTGGGGGAAAAAGGGTTGGCTGAGTAATATGAAATATATTACCTAAAGTAGCAAGGTCGCTTACTATATTGGGACTAGTTTTCCACTAGGGGTGGCACTCAAGGTCGATTATAAGGTGCCGGCACCATACTTCCATGAGAGATATTTGGCCCTGGGATTGAAAAGCATTATTTCGAGTTGAAAGAACTTGGTCTGTAACGGCTTTTTTGCATGCAGATCCACTCAAAGATCGGCACTCGAGAAACACTTCTTCGACCGGGCCCGAAGGCTTCTCGTGCTCGTGAGGCATGAGTTCGGTTTGTCAGCAGTCACTAATGAGACAAAGGCTTGGCAAGCATTGTAGCAAGGGAGTGAAAAAATAAAAATAAAAATAAAAAGTTGCATCGGTGAGGTTTATGACTATCATACATACATGGTTTGCCGAGCAAGCACCGTACGAGGGTCCAAAATTTATTCATGGCCCAGAGCAGGGCAGGGGTGGTTCGGCATTCGGGTTGACTTTAGACGAAATCCTGACACACTTGCAATCGAAACGACATGACAGAGAGGACATGTTTGAGGTGCAAAACCTTTTGGATCGAACCCCTTAATCAAGGCAGCCACAGCCTTGAGGTTGGAGGTGCTCCCAGCTACAATGGCTACTGGAAAGGAGTGCAGTATCGGGTGGTCTATGCATGGTAATGAAATTGTCTTGAATAGTGTGGATCCTTTGGGCAAGTTTTGTGTTGATCAATTGTCCTTAGAGTGGTTAAGATGGGATCTGGTTTTAAGGAGCTACTTACCACACTCCGACGAGTATTCTGGAGCGCTTGGTTTGATGAACATGTGAAGTTATCAACATCGCCTACCATAGTTTTCCTTGACTGGTCTTCGTGGTCCAAAGAGGAACCATAATTCTCGCGACGTTCCTTCACTCACAAGTGTACCACACCTGCTGAGATATCGCTTAACTTATCTGTACCATGACTAAATGCCTCACCACTGTAGGCACCGTCTGGTGTGCCATAGCTTTAAGGTTACTCTCAAGTTGATTGTGTGGCCCAAAGCTTCACGATCTCTGGTTGCTAGGCATTCACTTATTTTTCAAGCCAAGTCTCAAGTCCCCTAAAACATCATGTTGTCATACACCTAAGGGGGGGGAGAGAGGAAGGATAACAATTGGCCCCCCGTTTGGAGCCCCATGGAAGTGGAGTTTTTCTCGATTTTACCGCGTTTCTATTGCAAAAAAAATACCATACCACTGAACTTTTTGGGCGTAGCTCAGCTTGTGAATCGGTTTTTGTTCTCACCGCAGCTGCTAGTAAGGCAGTTCTTATATGGGCCTGGCTTTTTTCTCACTCTTTGGCCTAAGTGATCCGGGTCCAGGCGAACCGAACCAGCAGGAGAAAAGACTGCTCTTTGTACTATGGCGCGTCCTGAACGGCCTAAGAATCAAGCTAGTCTAGCCAAAGCTATTGCAAACTGGCGGAAATGTAGAAAATATAGACTACATATCTCCGAGCGTCAATTTGGGAATTGTGCACCGCGGAAGGGGTCTTGGACGTCTGCATATAAACTTTAATGGCTCAAGGTCATGATTTGTCACTCGTATAGCAAAAGCCTGAAGCTAGTTCCTGGGTGATGCTGTCAAAATCGTTTCACCACCGGCCGGTCGTGGGCTCGAGGGGAGCTCAGGCGTCGGCTAAGAGAGCAAAACGGCTCAGTCCGCTTGCACAGAGGCGGATTCTGGCGGTGCATGCCTCTGGTTACCTTTCTCCGTATATCTGGCTGGTTCGGTACTTGGAGGCACCCAAACCTAATTATCGCGCTCACCTGTTAGATTAGTGGCCCTCAGCGAGTAAGGCGTTGGCCTTCTGAACTTTGAAGCAAGAGAGGATAATTTATCTTTTTCACCCCTTTTATTCAATGCTATTGGTCTACGTTTTTATAAAATTAGGTTCGGGCTCTGTTGGTGCTGTATCTACATCCCGCCCCGGTGCAGACACCACTGAAGGCTAACTTGGTCTTGAGTTCGGTATATTGGAGGGAACAATCTACATATGTACTGCACAACTTATCGAAAAGTCGGATATGATCCTCTCTGAATCCATCAAACCAGACTCACTTCTGTTCTAGCTCCTACACCTGACAGCGATAATACATCACTAGTAAGCTGGGCTGAAGTGAAGAAAGGAAATATATGAGCAGAGAAAAATGGAACCTTCAGGTGTCTGGAGCTATGTGTTGTGCTGAAAGTCTAATGTCATGCGAAGAAAAACAAAGACAACTGGATAAGTATTTGTTCCCGTATCGATATGGTGTGAAAATGCCTAGCTGGCGCAGTGGTTAACATGTCAAGAAACTAATAACCTCCTGTGCAATTAGCAGGAGCCCATGAGTTCGATTCCTCTCAAAATGAGTTATTATCGAACGATCCGTCACGTAGGGTAGGAGATTTAAGGAATCCTGCCCTACAGGAACTGGGAGACTGAAGACCTTAAGCCTTCCCCACAAGGCTGTAGCGCAAATCAGACCTGCTGCGAGGTGGTAGAATCCGACTCTAGGCCCTACCTGTAAGGGTAGGGTCGGCGATCGGCGGGGTAGCAGAACAAAAATGAAACGAGTTTTTTTTTTTTGATTCTTTTCCTTTTTGAAAAAAGGTTCATTTTCCTCTTCTGGTTAGGAGAGGGTGGGGGAAATGACCTCAAATTCTGAATGTTATACTGATTCTGGTGGGCGCCCATAGGGGCTTCTGCTCAGCTAGTAGGGTTTGCTGACACAAGTCGGAGATCCTCATTCCTTACTGTGTGATGGCGATCTTCTTGATGCTCTTGGGTTGGCGGATAAGTTACCTCAGTTCTGTGAAATCTCTTCAGAGAACCCATATGCTGCATCAGTATCTGAGATACCTCCGCGATGCTAAGAGTCTACTAGGGGAGGACTTTCGTTGATAGTAGGGCTATGCACTGGGGCCTATATAGGGTGAAACAGGAATCCCGGCTGGCTCGTGCGCCCCATATAGGCTTTCTCCGATTTCACTTAGAGGCAATATATAAGCCCTTAAAGTAGGGGTATCTAAAATAGGAGATCTGAACAGGAAGTTCCTTGCTCGCTCCATATCTTGCCGAATCGCCGAGGGGCATTGGATGGCGAAGTAAGGAGGGGGTTATGATACAGGAAGTATATAACCAAACTGTCTAGGGTTGAGAGCTTGATAGTTCCAGACTCTTAAAAATGGAGATTTTGTTGTTTTATTTCTCAACAATCCGGTCGAGCTCTGGGTCTTATGGAACGAAAGAGCTCCCGTACCCGGAGTGTTTCCGGTGGAGTTGGTAATTCTCGCTGAAGCTTTTGGTTACTTACTTACCGACTTCAGAAATCAGGAACCCCCAAGGCCATGTATGCAATATTAACATTTTAGCTATCTGGACTCTCTCTAATACTCCTTCTGCTGCCTCCCACTAGTTGCCGTAGATTAGTTTTCCCCAGCACTTTGTAATATTTGGTGTCTAATGCTTGCTAGAATCCGTTGATAGCTTCTTGAGGTGGGTGGTAAGTTTTTGCATGATTGACAAGATGGTCTTAGTTTATCGCCACATCATGACTGTCTGGGAATACATCTGCATCTGTTCATTGTTTAATATTCCAGTCTAGCGCGCCTGTGGGGGCAGTATGAAAGGTGCGTAGCTACTGTAGTTCTTGATTATACTGTTACAATTACAGGTGAGTTTGATCATTTACCTACTCTACGATCAACGAAGCCTGCTATAACAATCTAGAGTCCGTTATAAGTCCGCACGAAGACAGCGAGGAAGAGAGAGACATCCCCCTTTTCTCTTTTAATTTTTCCTGTAGATTTCAGGCGAGGTACCACAGTGGTCCCATACTTATTTCTTCGCCCACATCGAGGTCGTCCTTTCCTCTTCCCTCCCTACCCTCCCTTTCTTTTCTCCTCCTTCTCCCCCCCGGTTGGTCCAGTCAGCCTGCGATAAGTATCCACCCATCGCGAACCTCCCCAGCCGGGCGAAGAAAAAGTCTAGAGCCCAGATCCTCCAGCTCTATCAAGTAGAGAACATCGGATAACTGCGTACTTGGAGGCCAGAGCTTACCGAAGTGTCCCTGGGGGTCTTTCTAATGCACAGGAGATGTCACAAGCATCACACTGCTGCGGTAACTAGGCCCTTAAACGAAATAATAAGGGGAGTACACTTGTTTTCTCAGTGGTTAATTTTTCCCCCAACTAAGTTATAGAGAACAGGTGTGAGAGGATTTGTAGAAAATTTCCAAGGAAAATAGGGGGCAGGTACCAGTGGATTCACGAGAATTACCTAAAATATCTATAGTAAAGTACATCACTGGGTAAAAAACTAATAGTGTAAAGTCTTGACAAAAGAATTGGTTTCCAGTGTATGGGTAGACTCCTTTAATTTAAGTTTATTGTATCACTCAATTACTAAGATTAGTAGAGGGATTAGTCATGATTCAAGGTCCTCCAGTATACTACATATAGTCACATATTATGGAGTAGTACCAATAATAACTGAGTAAATCTATTAGATTATAGAGACTTGGCTCAATCATCTGATCAAGGGACCGATATGATTAAGGCTAGTCAAGGAGACTATAGTTGAGCAAAACCTGATCCTGAACTAATCATGTCTATTTCTATATCTATTGTTTTCCAAATAACAAACTATACACTTTAGTCTATCACTTCTTACTTTAAAGACTTATTTACTGGACAGCTGGAAACACTGACTACCCTTATCTTCTCATATAACCTTTAACAAAAGTTAGTTTTATTTTCTTTACTTTTCTTTACATCTTTTTTTTTTCAGCCTCTATTACCCCCCCCCCCTATACACCTCTTTCATTTATTTAGATCCCTTCTTTCTAGCAGCTCTTCCTTTTTGCCTTTTGGCTGCCTTAGACTTGCACCCTCTATCTTGCTTTTCTCAACTCACTTGCCACCACTCTCTGCTATCTGCCCCTGATTGCCACCAGCTGGCTTTTTCTCCCATATATCCACCAGCCACCAGCCAATTCTACTACCCCAAGCTTGCCCCTCTTGTATCACCCTCTGAGGCTCTCGTGTCTCTCTGTGCATTATTGACTCTTCTCTAACCTCACTCAACTTTTTTCTCTGCCTCTTAAAATCTTTCCTACTCTGATCTTTATATACTATTAGCTTAATAATTTACAAGAGGGTACATTTTGTATACCTTTATCTTGTCAGAAGTTCTTGGCAAATAAACCTTGTTGGCTTTCTAGCATATAATATTACTCACCTTTGTGATAGAAAAGGTCAATAAAGTTTGATTATCCAGATGTAACTACTCTTGCTTTATAGGCAATCATTATACCTGTAACGACCCTACAATAGGTAGCTACAATAACTACCACCTTAGCCCAAATGGTATACCAAGTGGTAACCAGAGGTGGTATGGTCTCATATACTTAGTATATAAATAGCTGGTTAACCTAGGACAAGGCCTAGGAAATAGTTGAGTAGCCATGGGGACTCTACGAGGCCGGGTAACCTTTTGGGAGTAAGTTCGCATAAAGTCAAGGAATTTATGGGAACGTTACACAGACCCCAAGACGACTTTTATGGTCGACTGGAGGACTTCCAGAGCGGTTATAGGCATAAGAAGACAAAGTTACCCTACCTTGGGAATTTGATCATTATACCCATAGAACTCAATTACCCTACTGAAGTATCCAAGTTACCCTACCTTCACTGGCAAAGTCATCCTAGAACTTAGAGGTCGATTGCCTCACATTCTATGGGCTCTTAGATGTTCATGAGCACACACGCATCCGCGCGGGAAGGCCCCACGCCTGAGTAAGGGTGGCCCAAACATGCTATTGAACTTGGGCGGGTTTTGCTAACACCCCCCTCTGGCTCCAGCATTGGGACGGCGCGTCATAGGCAGAAGGCTGCATAGTTGCTCATTTGCTAGTAAAAAGAGGTCATTGGAGCAGCTGCGGTAACACTGTATACGTCGTTGCCGTCCGACCGACCGAATGTCGTTCGCAGGATATAAAAGGGGAGTGTGGGTAACCGCCAAATATGGGGTTGCACATAAATAGTCTCTCTGGCACCTAGGAATCTATCTTAGCCTACAGGTAGTAGGGTAGCATCAGCAAAAAATTACCCTGCGTCAGATACGGCGCCGTTGCGTCCTGACGCACGCGACGTTGAATCTGCGTCCCCTGCGTCCTGTGCGCCCTGAATTGCGTCCTCTGCGTCCCCTGCGCCCTGT
>Ga0307509_10002566_pt1 | contig 29163 bp, 26 predicted proteins | sample 10_EM_MG_FD_202245 | JGI IMG/M metagenome (GOLD analysis project Ga0307509, IMG submission 202245) | Populus trichocarpa ectomycorrhiza microbial communities from riparian zone in the Pacific Northwest, United States - 10_EM | ecosystem: Host-associated > Plants > Roots > Unclassified | place...
ATGGCGTGTCAGCACCATCACGTCAAGGAGAGTGCCGCGATACATACCCCAAGCTCCGCGTAGTTGGAGCTATAGCTCGAGACGTTTGAGCCAATGGCTAATGGCTTCCGGATGTTGGTATTGGACTTGGAGACAGCGAGAAGCGTAAAGTCGTCAGCGTCCGGGACACCATTCCATGGGCACAGTGGGGTCTGGCGTTCTGCAGGTGAGGCCAAGGAGAGGGCGGTAAGGAACGAAGCGATAAAGGCCAGGGGAAGCATCGTATTATCGTAGGTCTTAGCGACGGAAAATGGAACAGGGAGGCCTGGTTTTATATACTGATCTGTGACGTGACGACCCCTCAACTCGGAAACATAGTAGGGTGAAACGTGTGTGAACGACGAAAGATCACGGTAAATTGTGCTCACTATGAAGTGTCGTATTCTGACAAAGCCACGGAGATTCAGGCTACGATGTTCGTGTATTCTGATAGCGACGTGTAATTGAATGCGGAAGCTCGTCGACACCGTTGAAAAGTGTCACGACGAAGCGCAGAATATTTGTTCCCAGTCAGTTACCGGAGTCGCAGCGTCAACTTGGTGGATACCAGCTGGGGTCAGAGGCCAGTATGCGGCCAATATCTACGCTGACACGAATGAACGATCTCTGAGCCCATTAAGAGGGGAGCGAGGCGTAAGGGTATCAAATCCGTGGGCCCTCTCATCTCGAATTGAAAGCGTAGGGTCACCCCTAGTGCTATTCCAAGTCAGCGCAGCGGCCTTCCTAAGTGGGTTGTTATACAGTTTATATGCGCTTATCTTTGATAGTTTCGGACCCAGGAAAAGCAACCTACTGACCTGATTCAAATAGACGTTTCGTCATTTAATAAACGCGGAACAGGAGAAGCGACGGAGAATCATATTAGTTGACAGGCTGTCCACTTACGTGCGAGAAGCTGATCGATGCAATCATTTCCGATAGAAGAGATCCCCCAGTGAGCATCGGGGTCCGAGAAACAATGGCATGGATACTTTGAAACGATTGCCACACGATTCCACTGGCCCCACGACTGACAAGGCAGACACCATGAGAAAGTAACCGATCCGTCAGTATGCAGGACTGGGGCACATTGCACACCCACAAATGGGGCAATTGCATAGGTTAAGACACGAATCAAGTAAATGGTATCAGTATGAGTGTCGTTGTATTGTAGTTTTGGCTGCAATAGGAATGAAGAGAGAGAGGTGCGAGATCGTCAGACGAGGGACGGAACAGCGACTCGGTTTGTCGTCTGGGGCAGTCAGGGGAAGACTAAAAGTACGCAAAACGGAACGAGATGGAAGGTTGGGCTTCGATTGCCTGCCTCTGACGAGGTCAGGCGAGGTTTTTAGACAAGTACGCTAAGCGTGAGGTGAGATAGAGGGGGAAAGAGAGAGAAAACGAACATGAAGGCGGCCCTGCCGGCGACGAAGGCGGTGTTCAAAGAAAAAAATATACTCAATTGTATCAACGTGCGTAACTGCGAGCGCGTAGACAACGAGGGTGATGAGGGTGCGGCGACGTTCGATGGTAAAAGTCTAAGGTGTGAATAGGAAGCTGGAAAATGGAGAACGGACAATCTAGAACGAAAACGAAAACAAGGACTCGGAAACGTACGAAAGAGGCCTAATCAAGTCTATACACAGTAAAACGTTCTTCTTCCGGACGAGGGCCAGGATTTTGAGGGCCTGTGCACGCCGTGAACGACGTAGAACAACAACGGGATTTCGAGGCGGCCGCACTTGTGGCGTCGGCCGCCAGGACTTGGGCGATCCGTGTGGTGTCGGCGGGAGAAATCGGTTGAGGCTTGATCGCGGGGAAGGAGTCGAGAGCAAGGAAAACAAGAGTGACAAGGGATAGGAGGTGAGGCGGGCAACGTCGGCCTTGGGGATGAAAAGAAAGGTGGTGCTTGATGTGATACAAATTTGAAATTGTCGAAAGGTCGTCTGCATTCCGCACGTGGAACGAGAGGTCACCTTACAGCTTGCTGTTGCTGTACCTAAGACTTCCTGTTCCTCCAATTGAACGTTGGGAACGACTTAAGGTAACTTACCCGTTACCGCATTACCGGTGACCCTCGGCCGTACATGCCGAGAGAGCCGCGTTGAATTGCGGCTGATACCCCCTATCACCTTTCCCTTCTACGACCCTTTGTGCTAGCTAGGAAATTTCCGTCTCCTCCAGCTTCTAACTTCTTCGTCAAAGCTTTCTATTTATCTTCCCTCAGCCCCAGCCTCTGCCATCCTAACTCACGCCAAAGCACGCCAGTAAAGCGCTCGACGGTCGTGTCACGTGTCACAAACCCTCAACTCTACGCAGTCTCTACGCCCATCTCCTTTAGGCATTGCTAATATGCGATGAGAGTGAGGCAGTGCGTTGACCCTTGCTCCGTATACCTACCACCACCCCCACTAATAATTACCTCCATACAGTGATATGGGTGATCAGCCACAATCATCCCCCTTTCGAGCCCTCTTCGAGTCCGCCTTGCAGGACTACCAAATCCAGACGGGCACCGCATTGGCCAGTGACCCACTCGCCGGGAAGCTCCAGGATTGCGACTCAGTCGAGTCTGCTACTACCGTGCTTCAAGACCAAGCACGAGCGTTCAGCCAATTTCGAGGGGATGATGGCAGGATGACCAAATCCCTCAAGGGTATCCTGTCAGTTCTGTACACACTCTCTGCTAGTACTGCCGCTATCGGCCTGGTGCGTCGGATGGCGTCCATGGGAGTTCCACATCTCTGATGGTCTATTATACAGCCATTCCTGCCTGCAAATGCCATTTTTACTGCCTTCGCCGTCCTTCTGGCCGTACGATCCTTATTTATTTCCCACGTATGCGCCCTTGTGACACACAACTGTATCAGGCGGTCAAGGACGTCAGCATGAGTTACGACGCTCTCGTCGACTTGCTCGAATCCATTGAACACCTCATGAATCGTCTCGGTATTTATACCAGGGTCCCTACAACGGGAGCTATGACTGAGATCATCGTCAAAATCATGGTGGAACTGATTTCCACTCTTGCCCTGGTGACGAAACAGATCAAACAGGGGCGGCCGAGTAAGTACATTCTAACCAACTCGTCGCTGGTCTGAATGGAATGCAGTGAAACTGGTAAAGAGGCTGTTAGGAGAGAATGAGGTCGAGGCGGTGTTACAGCGAATCGACCGACTCACCCTTGATGAGGCTCGAACAACCGCAGCACAGACCCTCGAAGTCGTGTACGGTCTCGTCCAGAATATGAGGGCGGTAATTGATGGTGAGTATATCTACCTGGCTTCTTTGTTACTGGTTGTTGAGTGTCTTTCCTTCAGATGGAAAGGCATCGGATGACAGCGTCCGGGATGCCCTAGGTACATATTGTTGGCGACATAAACTGGTTTCGTGTCTGACTGGGCGTTAGAAATCATACATAAACTGGCCAGCGACTTGAATAAGTCGAAACGTGAGCTAGATTTCAACTTGGCCAGATGGCGGAGCGCTAAAGTTGTCTGGTAGGCGACAAGTTGCAAGGTGATATCCGGAATTGGCTTTCTCCACCTGATCCATGGAGAAATCACAACATCGCTTGTGGATTGCGGCACATCGGCACGGCGAAGTGGTTCATTCAGAGCGACACATTCTCGGAATGGAAGTCGTCTGGTCCGAGTTCTCTACTGTGGGTTCACGGCAAACGTACGTATCATTTCCAGCCTGGATACTTTCACCGAGCCTGATGGTCTTCCCCACTCATAGCGGGCGCAGGGAAGAGCGTCTTTTGGTACGTCACTTGACATTATCTCTGTTGTAATGACTCATGGCGTCGGTCAGTTCCTCGATCATTCAGGATATTGACGACATGCGGAAATTGGGACTGGCATCGATGGCGTTCTTTTATTGTGACTTCAGGGAGGAACAAAAGACGGACTCCCGTGGGCTACTCTCATCTTGGCTCGTCCAACTTTGTCACCAATCTGACGCCTACTTCGACATTCTGTCCAACTTCTACTTGGAGCACAGCAACGGTTCGAGGCAACCCAGCGATGACGCGCTTGTCGAATGTTTGAAGGAAATACTGAAACTTTCAGGACAAGCACCCGTCTACCTGGTTATGGATGCACTGGACGAATGCCCGATGACATCATCTCGGTCGTCTCGTGACAGAGTTCTAATGGTTGTTGAAACGCTCTTTGATTCACAATTTCCTAATATTCGCATCTGTATCACAAGCCGACCCGAGACAGACATTAAGGCTGTCCTCTATCCATTCACTTTCCGTTCCATTTCCCTACATGACGAGAGCGGACAAATGGAGGACATCAACAACTATATCAAGGCCGTCGTTAACACTGATCGAATGATGCGCAGGTGGAAAGCGACTGACAAGCAACAGGCCATCGACGTGCTTACAAATAAGGCTGATGGCATGTAAGCTGTTGCCGGTTTTTGGATTCATGACTCCTGTTCACATTTATCGTAGGTTCCGATGGGTTGATTGCCAGCTGGGCTACCTTCGCTACTGTCTCCCAGGACGTATCCGGCATGCTTTGGAAGAGCTACCGGGGACGCTCGATGAGACATATGAGCGGGCGTTGAAGGATCTCAAGAAAGCAAATTGGGAGATTTCCCACCGTCTCTTTCAATTTGTCGCAGTGGCCTCCCGCCCACTCAGTGTCGACGAACTCGCGCAGTTTCTTGGATTTGACTTCACGACGGAGTTGATTCCGAAATTTCGACAGGATTGGCTCCTGGAGGATCCAATTGATGCAGTTCTGTCCACAACGTCGAGTTTGCTGGCCATTGTCGACATCGGTGATTCGCAAGTCATCCAATTTTCCCATTTTTCCGTCAAGGAATTCTTGACATCTTCCCGGCTTGCCGAAGCAAGTGACATTGTTATTCGGCGTTGTCACATCCCTATGCCAGGCGCTCACACTCTTGCCGCACAAGCATGCCTTGGCATACTGTTACACCTCGACAAAAAGATAACCACGGTCGGCCTGGAGAAATTTCATCTCGCGGAATATGCGGCGGAGCACTGGGTGGACCATGCGCGGTTCGAGGACGTCTTTCGAGAAGTGGAAGATGCAATGAAACAGCTATTTGACGAGACTAGGCCTCATTTTGCGGTCTGGGTGTGGATACACGATTTGGAAGACCGGTACTGGCGTCGAGAAAAGCGAGGAAAAATACCTCTAGATCCGCGTGGAACGCCATTGCACTATGCAGCTATGTGTGGCTTGGATGTCATTGTAAACTTCCTGGTGGTTGGACACGCGCAAGATGTGGACTCTCGGGCCTTTGACCACCAGTCGACTGCATTACATCTAGCATCTGCAAGAGGGCACGTAGAAGTTGCTCGCGCCCTTCTCGACAATGGCGCAGATGCGGCAGCCGTAGACAAGCGCGATTCAACTCCATTGCACCTAGCATCAAGTGAGGGACATGCGAGAGTCGTGCGTTTACTTCTTGAGCATGGCGTGGATGCCGATACCGAGGACGAACAAGACCTTTCCCCACTTGACCTGGCGATTCGAGGGGGTCACGTGGAGGCCACAAAAGCCTTGCTCGAGTTCGGCGTGGGTGAAGGATCAGAAAATATCAAAAACTGGCCTCCATTACATCGGGCGTTGTTTGAAGGAAATATCGAAGTTACACGCACCCTTCTCGAGCTTGGCGCAGACTTAACAGAAAGGTTCGACGACGGGGTTACTCCATTAGTTGCGGCGTTATTCGGGGGACGTGCGGAAGCCATCCGATTCCTTCTTGAGCGCGGCGTGGACATGACAGGCGCGCTTTATGATGATGAAGAAGTCACTGCTCTGCATCTAGCGTCGGGAGCAGGCTCTGTTGAAATCGTTCGCATCCTTCTCGAGCACGGCCTTGATTCCACAGCCCATCATGTGGATGGGAAGACTTCGCTGCATATGGCTTCGGAGGGTGGACATGTCGAAATTGCACGCCTCCTCCTCGGACATGGGGCGAGTGTGACAGCCCAGGACGACGATGGGTGGACTCCTTTGCATGCTGCATCGAGCCATGGACATGTGAAATTTGCCCACATCCTCCTCGAACATGGGGCGGATGCGACAGCCCGGGAAAAGCGCGGGTTGACCCCATTGCATTTTGCAGCAACAACTGATCGTGTGGAAGTCGGGCGCCTCCTTCTTGAACATGGGGCGGATACGACAGCCCAGGACGATGACGACGCCACTCCGTTGCATTTGGCATCTGGCCAGGGAGGCGCAGAATTCACACACATCCTTCTCAAACATGGGGCGGATACAACAGCCCGGGAGGAGGACGGGTGGACTCCATTACATTTTGCGGCTGGGAGTGGACATTTAGAAGTCGCGCGCCTGCTTCTCGACTTCGGTGCGGATATGACGGCCCAGGACAACTACGGGGATACTCCATTACACATTTCGGAGGCCAACGAACATGTGGAGCTCATACGCCTACTTCTCGAGCGCGGGGCCGATGCAACAGCCCAAGCTGACCATGGGCGGGTTCAAATCCATACGACGGTAGACAAGGGATATGTGGAACCCTCACACCTACTTTCTGATGACGGGACAGATGGGACAGCCCAGTCCGACGAGGGGTCAACCTCGTTGCAAGGCGAGACAGCCGAGGGAAATCTAGAACTTCTATGCCAACTTCCTGAGCACCAGGCAGATGAGGCAACCCAGGCCGACCACGACTCGGTGCGAACTTCAATCCGAGTTGCGGCAGCCGAGGGACCTGTGGAACCCATAGGCCTACTTCCCTCACCGGGGATAGATGCGACAGATCAAGCAGACGACGGGCGAACTCCAATTCAAGTTTCGATATCCGAGGGATATGTAGAAACTGCTTCCCTACTTCCTGAGCCCAGAGCAGTTATGACGGCCCAGGCCAGTAACGAGCTGACTCCATCAAATGTCACTGCTGCTGAGGGAGATGTGGAGCACACACCCTCACTTCCCCCTGGGCTGGATGCGACAACCCATACTGACGATGGGCAGACTCCGTTGAGAATCGCACCGCAACCAGGACATGAGGACGTTGCCCGTGTCCCTCCCGACCATGGGACGGAAACGATAGTTCATGATGATCAAGGGTGGTGCCGTTGCATCCAATGCATCGTACAATAGGGTCGGATGTGAGTTTTACTCGCGTTTTTCTCCGGTATGGAGGTGATCACGTGGAGCGTCTATAGGAAGACACCGTCGTTCTCTCTGGTTTCTCTCAAATCACGGGGTTTGTAAAAAATATGGAATTATTCTTATACATGATACATGGGACAATGCGATACTGTCCGCAAATGATCCACCAAACATGACTGCATGACCTGGCGCTCGCAGGTGATGCGGGATGCGGCGTGAAATTCATGTGGGACAGTTTACCATCCATAATAGTTATGCATCATACTCAAAATCGGAGTGGGTCCCGAGCGCGCGTGTGCCTGATGGCTGGCACCCACCATCTCGGCAGGGCATCTTGTGAGTGGCGTTACCATAGTACGTGCCCATCGCGGACAATGTGATAGTGAGCATTGCGGGTATCCCGGGCCACCTACCTATCTCCTTTCTGATCTCGGGACTAAAGATAGGAATAAGTGGGCGGAGCACTTGTGGGCCGCCGTGGGCGGTGGCCAGTTTTGTTGTTGGGTTGCTGATCATGACTCATGAGCATGCTGAGATGGGAACGAGAGGGCTAATTTTTAGTTTTGCCCACAAAGTGCGGTCTCGAGGCTGTTGACGGTGTCTTTTCGGATACTAATCTTGCTAGGTGAGTATGTTGACGCTATATGCCAATTCTGCGGCGGGGGAGGAATGTCAGGGGATGTCGCAAAATCGGGAATTCATTAAAGTTTATAATGATTATACCGAAGTCGAAATACATTAGATGCCGAGTGATTTCCCTGCAATTATGAAGCCATGCTTGAACCACTTTGTTACTTATAAGCATCAAGCTGAGGTGTGTTGGCTTGGAGGAGAAATTGGAGGAGTCGGGAGGCGCCTCGGTTCTCCTCCTGCAATTTTGCTCAGGTTCTTCGCGGGCTGCAGCTGATCGTATGCTAATAATACAACAGCGTCGAGTATTATCCCTACGCCATACTGTCTTTGGGTTCTGCTGTAGTTAAGGTTTATAACAACCGGAAATGTGTCATGCAATCCTGTTGAATTTCCGAAGTATTGTAGTGCGGACTAGGAGCGAGTACGAGGAAAAGCAGGACGGCTTTGCCAGTATTCGGTGTTGCAACTAGTAAAAGTATATTTGGGTGAAAGCAAGCAAACGCGAGCACGATGGAGTGTGAGCGGGAGCTGTGTAATGGACACTGTGTAACAAGCACTTCAGTTGGGCTCTGGGAAGCACACACTGAGGGTGCCGTCACACAACTATAAAAGATATTTAAAGAACTACAAAACGGATGCTAATTAAGCTATGTACTGTATCTGGGCCTGGACCAAGCAGACTGTCTACTAGTAAGGTATGCTAGCACGCTGCGTACCGGCAGTGTGCGCTGTGTGGTCTTGATCTGGTGGTCCTGGCCGGCCGCCACTTCCGCGACATTCGGGCCCTATTCGGGGCTCATCCTGCATTCTTTATGATCGATGACAATGCCATACTGGACCTCCGGGACCAAGTTTGACGCCGTGAAAATCATATAAAGCCACTCCTTAAGTGGGCTGGATGATCTGGATACTGTTGTCGGTTGACCACCAGATGATACTGGATGCAGCGCGGAATCCATTCAGGACCGGTGATCATACATACAGTAGTAGTTACAAATCATTCACGAAATCCCGAGCGCGCGATACCAGCATCCGCCGTCAGCCATCTACTGGCATATCTTGTATATCGCCTTGCCGTAGTATGCGCCAGTAGCAGCCGATGTGACAGTGAGCATCGCTGATATCGGGCCCTTTGCAAGTCTCGGGACGGAGGAAAGAGGGCAGAAGCACCTGTGGGTGAGGGCCCCTGTTTGTCATTGAGTGCGCTGAGAGAAAAATGCGGTTTTTACTCACCGAGAGTGGTCTCGAGGCTGTTGGCGGTGTGGTTGCGGATGCTATCCCTGCTGTAGAGGTAGAGCGCGCCAACGCTACATGCGATGTCGGTGGAGGAGGGGGATGTCAGGGTTGCCGAAAAAAATGGCGGCCACGTGGCTGTGCGTCACGGGCTAGGATTTTACTTGCACTGGTATCATGGAAAACAGACGACTGAAAGGCGCTAACTGTCGTCGTCATAAATCCGCACTAACGCGTTGTTTCGTCACAAGCCTGAGGCTGTAGCATATGGTGTGCAAGCAGATTGATAAGATATGCACATCACCCTACTACTAGTAGTACATTCTTTAGCTTGACAGTAGCTTAGTTGCACACTCATTTAGTTGGCACCCTAGAACTTTATTCATTCATTTATATACTGTAGGTAGTTGACCTTTGTACCCTCAGTTCCCATGCTTACCATGTGCGTTCTGAGGTGAGTAGCAGTATTCCCCAATACCATACAGTTCCCATGCTTACCACACGCGTTCTGCATTTTATCACTTTCTACAGAGGTGACCATGTTACAGTACATGTAATCGTTGGCTGTCATCGGGAACTTGAACATGACAAATATCTCACGGCAGGACTGATGTCGGAGCCAAGTCTCAGAGGTATCTCACCAGAGTTAGAGTTGAGACGTACTTCGTCCAGTGCCTACCATGTCCCTCTGTAGCAAACGGCGTGCGCGAACGGATCGATAAGATATGCACTGTACCCTACATTGCTTAGTCTTGACAGCACACTAGTTTACCACCCTTGTTTTGCATCCGTCCAGTACCCTAGATTTGGGGCATTCGTTATATACCGTAAAGTAGTTGGTTTTGTAGCCTCAGTTCCCATGTCTGACGCGTGGGCTCTGAGGTGAGTAGCTCACCATTCCTCAATACACACCTAGTTCCCGTGTCTGATGCACGCGCTCTGAGGCCATCGCATGCCCGGAATTCACACCCTTAGATTCGTTCTTTGCTACACCCTCACTCAGGCCTCAGTGCCAGCGACCGATACTGCGGTACCGCGACCCGACTTGAAAGTCGAGCATCAGGAAGGAAATCCCTTAATCTTATAACCCGAATCGCCGCTTATCACCGCTTATCACCACTTATTAATAGTACTTATTTTTTACTTATACCCAGGAGAAGCGGGCTAAGTCCGGAATACGTTGCTTTAAGTGCCCAGGGGTTTTCCTGCGCATCGATCACACTGGCAGTTTCAGGCATCCAGCGAATATTCAGCGACTGGGTACACCCTCGGATGTCATCCGCGCAACGAAATAAACATCAAGTGAACGCACCCTAGCGACGTCTGTTTTCTTACCTTGCGATGAATGGCCGCGGGAGACTCCTGTGTATTAAACATTTCGTTGAGCACTTCCGCTGATCACATTGGCTGTAGGGAAGGTCATGTATATGTCTTGGGATCTTCATAGGTACATTGTTGTTGAAACGAATCCGATAAGTCCTTGTCCTTCAAGAGATTACACCCAAGACCGAGTACGTAGAGCTACTCCCTGTCTCAATGCTGCTGACCTACTGGAATCACATAGATATATACATCTGTGCAGGTCTCCCGTTCATACTTCGCCTTTGCGAAGCTCGACTCGACAGCACCGTAAACGACGACAAAATGGTCGTTGTTGCTACGTTGGCATAAAGAAAAGTGGTCGCTATCTCCTCCGTTCACCGCTAAACCGAAGGGAAACTCTTCGCCATGAGGGCTTGTGGAAAACTAAATGTAGTTTGAATGACATATCGACGACACCGTCAAAGACCGAGACTCAGTTACAAGAAACTCAAGCTTTTGATACTCACCAGTTCGCAATACACCTTAGCTGGGGAAGCGGCCACGCCGTATGCAGGGAGAAGGAACGATAGAAAGCCATTTTCCTTTGGCACCTCCTCCGAGACGCCGACTATTCTTCCGTCTGATCCGTACGCTGTAATCCCCCCATCAACCATAGTGAAGTTCTTGGCAATGATTGACTCGGAGTTCATGGACTCAGCGCTCTGCGTCACACAATGGCGTGTCAGCACCATCACATCAAGGAGAGTGTCGCGATATATACCCCAAGCCACGCATAGTTGGAGCTATAACTCGAGACGTTTGAGCCAATGGCCAATGGCTTCCGGATGTTGGTGTCTGACTTGGAGGCAGCGAGAAGAGTAAAGTTGTTAGCGTCCGGGACTCCATTCCATGGGCAAAGCGAAGTCTGGCGTTCCGCAGGTGAGGCCAAGGAGAGGGTGGCAAGGAACGAAGAGATAAATGCCAGGGCAAACATTGTATTATCGTAGGTCTTGGCGACGAAAAATGGAAGGAGACCTGGTTTTATATACTGATCAGTGACGTGACGACCCCTCAACTCCGAACATTAGTAGGGTGAAACGTGTGTGAACGACGAGAGAAGATCATGGTAAATTGTGCTCACTGCGAAGCGTCGTATTCCGATAAAGCCACGGCGATTCACTGATTCAGGCTATGGTGTTCGTGTATTTCTGATAGTGGCGTGTAATTGAATGCGGAAGCTTGTCGACGTCGTTAAAGGAATTACGGCGAAGCGCGGAATCTTGATACCGGTCAGTTGCCGCGGTTGCGGCGTCAACTCAATAAATGCTGGCTGAGGTCGGAGGCTAGGATGCGGCCAATGTCTACGCTGACACGGGATGAACGGTCTTTGAGCCCGTCAAGTGTGGAACGAGGCGTAAGGGTATCAAATCCGTGGGACCTCTCATCTCGAATTGAAAGTGTAGGGTCAGCCTTAGTGCAGATCTCCTCCATGCCAAGTCAGCGCAGCGGTCTTCCTACTGGGTTGTTATACAGTTTATGTGTGCTTCCCTTTGATGGTTTTCAGACCCAGGAAAAGCAAGCTACTGACCCGATTCAAACAGAGGTTTCGTCATTTACTAAATGCGGAACGGGAGAAGCGATGGAGAATCATACCAGCTGACAGGGTGTCCACTTACGTGCGAGAAGCTCATGGACGCAGTCATTTCCGACAGCAGAGATTCCCCGATACTTTGAAACGATTGCCAAACGCTGGTTCCACTCGCCCCGCGATTGGCAAGGCAGACACCATAAGAAAGTACTCGATCCGCCGGTATGCAGGTTCGGGGTACGTTGCACACCCACAAATAGGGCTATTGCATAGTTTAAGACAGGAATCAAGTAAATGACATGAGTATGAGTGTTGATAGCGTTGATAGCGAATGTATTGTAGTTTTGGCTGTGATAGGAATGAAGAGAGAGAGAGGTGCGAGACTGTCAGGACGGGGGACGGCTCGGCGGCTCGGTTTGTCGTCTGGGGTGGTCGGGCGAAGATAAAAAGCACGCAAAACGCAACGAGAGGGAAAGTTGGGTTTCGATTACCTGCCTCCGACGAGGTCAGGCGAGAGGGGTTTTATAGACAAGTACGCTAAGCGTGAGGTGAGATACAGGGGAAAAGAGAGAAAACGAACATGAAGGCGGCCCTGCCGGCGAGAGACCCACGCGGCGACGAAGACGGTGTTCAAAGAAGAAAAAACTCAATTGTATCAACGTGCGCGACGGCGAGCGCATAGACACCGAGGGCGATGAGGGTGTGGCGACGTTCGATGGTAAAGTCTAAGGTGGAATAGGAAGCTGGAAAATGGAGAGCGGTCAATCTAGAACGAAAACGAAAACAAGGAAACGTACTCGAGAGGGCTAATCAAGTCTATACACGATAAAGAGTCCTTCCGGACAGAGCCGAGGTCCTGGCATTTGAGGGCCTGTGTACGTGTCCGACGTAGAACAACAACGGGATTTCGAGGCGTCGCCCAACAGGACTTAGGCAATCCGCGGGGCGTCGGCAGGAGAAATGGGGTACGGCATTTGAGGCTGGGTCGTGGGGGAGGAGTTAAGCACAAGGAAAACGAGAGTGACAAGGAGTAGGAGACCAGGCGAGCGACATCGGGGATGAAAAGACGGCGTCTCGATGCGAATTTGAAATTGTCGAAAAGCTGGTGGGTTCCGCACGTGGAATGAGATGTCAACTCACAGCACAGTGTCCTGTAAGCTACCTGTCTGAGACTTGCCATTCCTCCAAGGGAATGTTGGGAATGACTTACCCGTTACCCCGTACATGCCAAGAGAGCTGCATTGAATTACTGATACTGCCTATCATCTGTCCCTTCTACGAGTCCTTCTGCGAGCCAGGGACTTCCCGTCTCCTCCGGAATGCAACTTCGTCAAAGCTTTCGATTTATCTTCCTTCAAGCCCGCCCCAGCCTCTGGCTTCTAACCGGCCGCTAATGCCTCCGACGGTCGTGTGACGTGTCACAAACCCTCGTCTCTACGTCCGTCTCCTTTAGGCAGTGCGTTGACCCTTGCTCCTTACACCTGCCACCACCCCCTCTATAATCACCTTCATGCAGTGATATGGGTGATCAGTCACAATCATCTTCCTTTCGAGCCCTCTTCGAGTCCGCCTTGCAGGACTACCAAATCCAGACGGGCATCGCATTGGCCAGTCATCCACTCGCCGGAAAACTCCAGAGTTGCGACTCGGTCGAGTCCGTTACCACCGTACTTCAAGACCAAGCACGAGAGTTCAGTAAATTCCGAGGGGATAATGGCATGATTACAAAGTCCCTCAAGGGTATTGTGTCAGTTCTGTATACGCTCTCTGCTAGTACTGCCGCTATCGGCCTGGTGCGTCGGAAGGTGTCCATGTGTGTTCCACGTCTCTGATGGTCTAGTATACAGCCATTCCTGCCTGCAAATGCCATTTTTACTGGCTTCGTTATCCTTCTTGCTGTATGAGACTTGTTTATTTCCCACGTTTGCATCCTTGTGACACACAACTGTATCAGGCGTCAAGGACTCGGACGACGTCAGCACCAGTTACGACGCTCTCGTCGACTTGCTTGAATCCATTGAACACTTCATGAACCGCCTCGACATTTACACCAGGGTCCCTACAACGGGAGCTATGACTGAGATCATCGCCAAAATCATGGTGGAACTGATTTCCACTCTTGCACTGGTGACGAAGCAGATCAAACAGAGGCGACAGAGTGCGTACATAATAACCAACTTGTCACTGGTCTGAATAGAATGCAGTTAAACTGGTCACGAAGCTGTTTGGAGAGAATGAGGTCGAGGCGGTGTTACAGCGAATCGACAGACTCACCCATAATGAGGCTCGAACAACCGCAGAGCAGACCCTCGAAGTCATGTACGGCCTCGTCCAGAATATGAGGACGGTAATTGATGGTGAGTATATCTACCTCGTCTGTTTGTTACCAGTTGTTGAGTGTCTTTTCTTCAGATGGAAAGTCATCGGTTGACAGCGTCCGGGATGCCCTCGGTATATATTATTGGCGACATAAATTGGTTTCGTGTCTGACTGGGCGTTAGAAATCATACACCGATTGGCCAGCGACTTGAACAAGTCGCGACGTGAGTTAGCTTTTCTAACCTGGCCAGATGACGGAGCGCTGAGGTTGTCTGGTAGGCGACAAGCTGCAAGGTGATATCCGAAATTGGCTCTCTCCGTCTGACCCGTGGAAAAATCACAACACTGCTTGCGGATCACGGTACACCGGCACGGCGAAGTGGTTCGTTCAGAGTGACAAATTTTCCGAATGGAAGTCGTCATCGTCTGGTCCGAGTTCTCTACTGTGGGTTCACGGCAAACGTACGTGCCTTTTCCAGCCTGCATACCTTCATTGAGCCCGATGGTCTTCCCCACTCTAGCGGGCGCGGGAAAGAGCGTTCTTTGGTACGTTACTTTCCATTGTCTCTGTTGTAATGACTCATAGCATCGGTCAGTTCCTCGATCATCGACGATATTGACGGCATGCGGAAATTGGGACTTGCATCGATGGCATTTTTTTATTGTGACTTCAGGGAGGAACAAAAGAAGGATTCCCGTGGCCTACTCTCATCTTGGCTGGTCCAACTTTGTCACCAATCTGACGCCTACTCCGACATTCTGTCCAATTTCTATTTGGAGCACAGCAATGGTTCGAGGCAACCCAGCGATGATGCGCTTGTCGAATGTTTGAAGGAGGTACTGAAACTGCCAGGACAAGCACCCGTCTACTTGATTATGGATGCACTGGACGAATGCCCGTTGACATCATCTCGGTCGTCTCCTCGTGACAGAGTTCTGATGGTTGTGGAAAAGCTATTTGATTCACAATTTCCTAATACTCGCATCTGTATCACTAGCAGACCCGAGACAGACATTAAGGCTGTCCTCTATCCATTCACTTTCCGTTCCACTTCCCTACATGACGAGAGCGGACAAATGGAGGACATCAACAACTATATCAAGTTCGTCGTCAACACCGATCGAATGATGCGCAGATGGAAAACAACCGACAAGCAATTGGTCATCGATGTGCTCACGAAGAAGGCTGATGGCATGTAAGCTGTTACCGATTTTTGGATTCATGACCCCTGTTCACATTGATTGTAGGTTCCGATGGATCGATTGCCAGCTGGGCTACCTTCGCTACTGCCTCCCAGGACGTATAAGGCATGTTTTGGAAGACCTACCAGAGTCGCTCGATGAGACATACGAGCGGGCGCTGAAGGATCTCAAGAAAGCAAATTGGGAGGTTGCGCACCGTCTCTTTCAATTTGTCGCAGTGGCTTCCCGCCCACTCAGTGTCGACGAACTCGCGCAGTTTCTTGGATTTGATTTCACGACGGGGTCAATTCCGAAATTTCAACAGGATTGGCTCCTGGAGGATCCAATTGATGCAGTTCTGTCCACAACGTCGAGTTTGCTGGCCATTGTCGACGTCGGTGATTCGCAAGTCATCCAATTTTCCCATTTTTCCGTCAAGGAATTCTTGACATCTTCCCGGCTTGCCGAAGCAAGTGACATTGTTGTCGGGCGTTATCACATCTCTATGCCAGGCGCTCACACCCTTGCCGCACAAGCTTGCCTTGGCATACTGTTACACCTCGACAAAAAGATAACCGCGGTCGACTTGGAGAAATTTCATCTTGCGGAATATGCGGCGGAACACTGGGTGGACCATGCGCGGTTCGAGGACGTCGTTCGAGAGGTGGAAGATGGAACAAAACAGCTATTTGACCCGACTAAACCGCATTTTGCTGTCTGGGTGTGGATACACGATTTGGAAGACCGGTACTGGCGTCGAGAAAAGCGAGGAAAAAGACCTTCAGAGCCGCGCGGAACGCCGTTGCATTATGCGGCTCTGTGTGGCTTAGATGCCGTTGTAAACTTTCTGGTGGTTGAACCTGCGCAAGATGTGGACTCTCGGGGCTTTGGCCACCAGCCGACTGCATTACATCTAGCATCTGCAAGAGGGCACGTAGAAGTTGCTCGGGCCCTTCTTGACAACGGTGCAGATGCGGCAGCTGTCGACAAGCGCCGTTCAACTCCGTTGCACCTGGCATCAAGCGGGGGACATGCAAGAGTCGTTCGCGTCCTTCTTGAGCGTGGCGTGGATGCGGATGCCAAGGACGAACAAGACCTTCCCCCACCTGCCCTGGCGATTCGAGGGGGCCACGTGGAAGTCACAAAAACCTTTCTCGAGTTCGATGTGGGTGTGGTAGCAGAGGATGTCAAAAACTGGCCTCCGTTGCATCGGGCGTTGTTTGAAGGAAATATTGCAGTTGCACGTACCCTTCTCAAGCATGGCGCAGACTTAACAGAAACGGTTGACGACGGGGTTACCCCATCTCTTGCGGCGTCAATAGGGGGACATACGGAAGCCATCCGATTCCTTCTTGAGCGCGGCGTGGACATGACAAGCGTGATTGATGATGGTGATGGACTCACTACCCTGCATGTAGCGTCGGCCACAGGCTCTGTGGACATCGTTCGCATCCTTCTCGAGCACGGCATAGGTGCCACGACCCATGGCGAGGATAGGAAGACTTCGTTGCATCTGGCTTCGGAGGGTGGTCATGTGGAAATCGCACGCCTCCTCCTCGGGCATGGGGCGAGTGTGACAGCCCTGGACGACGATGGGCGCACTCCATTGCATTCGGCATCGATCCATGGACACGTGGAATTTGTCCACATCCTTCTCGAAAATGGGGCGGATGTGACAGCCCGGAGCAACGACAGGAGTATGCCATTGCATTCTGCAGCACAATTTGGTCATGTGGAAGTCGCGCGCCTCCTTTTCGAACACGGGGCGGATGCGACAGCCCAGAACAACGACGACGCCACTCCGTTGCATCTGGCATCTGACCAGGGAGGCACAGAATTCACGCACGTCCTTCTCAAACATGGTGCGGATACAACAGCCCAGGAGAAGCACGGGTTGACTCCATTACATTGTGCGGCTCGGAGGGGGCGCGTAGAAGTCGCGCGCCTACTACTCGACTGCGGTGCGGATGCGACTGCCCAGAGCAATGATGGCGCCACTCCGTTGCAATTGGCATCTGGCCAGGGAGACACAGAATTCACGCACATCCTTCTCAAACATGGGGCGGATCCAACAGCCCGGAACGAGGACGGGTGGACTCCATTACATTTTGCGGCTCGGAGGGGACATGTAGAAGTCGCGCGCCTACTTCTCGACTACGGTGCGGATACGACGGCCAAGAACAACGACGCGGATACTCCATTGAATATTGCGGAGGCCAACGAACATGTGGAACTCACACACCTACTTGAGCGCGGGGCCGATGCAACAGCCCAAGCTGACCATGGGCGGGTTCCAATCCATATAACGCTAGACAACGGATATGTGGAACCCCCGCACCTACTTTCAGATGGCGCGACAGATGAGACAGCCAATTCCGATGAGAGGTGGACCCCGGTACAAGTCGGGACAGCTGAGGGAAATGCGGAGCTTCCATGCCAACTCCCTGAGCACCGAGCAGATGAGGCAACCCCGGCCGAGGACGGCTCGGTGCGAACTTCAGTCCAAGTTGTGGCAGCCGAGGGACCTGTGGAACCCCTAGGCCTACTTCCCTCACCGGGGATAGATGCGACAGATCAAGCAGACGACGGGCAAACTCCAATTCAAGTTTCGATGTCCGAGGGATATGTGGAAACCGGTTCCCAACTTCCTGAGACCAGAGCAGTTATGACGGCCCAGGCCAGCAACGAGCTGACTCCATCAAATGCCACTGTTGCCGAAGGACATGTGGAATACACACCCTCACTCCCCCAGCCTGGGCCGGATGTGACAACCCATACTGACGCTGAGCAAACTCTGTTAAAAATGGGATCGCAACGGGAACACGAGGACGTCGTCGGTATCCTTCCTGGCCATGGCAAGGAACCGGTTGTTCATAAGGATCAACAGTGTTGTCGTTGCATCATACAATAGGCTCAGATGTGAGTTTTTCCTCGCGTCTTTCTCCGGTATGGAATTGATCAGATCACAGTGAGAGGCTTGGACTCCTTCACATGAAGCACCTACAGGAAGACACCGTCGCTCTATCTAGTCTCTCTCAAACCGTGGTGTTTGTAATAAATGTGGAATCATACTATACTTGAGGCAATGCGATACTGTCCGCAAGTGATCCACCAAACGTGACCTGGCGCTCGCAGGTGATGCTGGATGCGGCGTGAAATTCATGCGGGACAGTCTGTCTTGCATGGTAGTTATACATCATACTCGAAATCGGGGCGGGTCCCAAGTGCGGGTGTGCCTGACGGCTGCCACCTGCCATCTCCGAGTCGGTGGGGCATGTATCTCACCTTACCGTAGTACGTGCCCCTCGCGGCCAACGTGATAGCGAGCATTGCGGGTATCTATCCCCTTTCTCATCTCAGGACTAAAGATAGGAATAAGAGGGTGGATGCACTTGTGCGAGAGAACCAGTTTGTTGTTGGTTTGCTGATCACGACAATACTGAAATTAATAGGCCCACAGCAGCGAGAGTGTAATTTTTAGTTTGGCTTATGTCGACGGTGTTTTTGCGGATGCTAATTCTGTCATAGATGTGAGTGTGCCGACGCTATATGCCAATTCGGGAATGTCAGGGATGTCGCAAGACCGGGAACCTGTTATAATGATGATCATGATTCTAATGAAGTTGAAATACACTAGATGTGGTCACCGTAACGATCTTTGCTTGAACCACTCTCTTACATATAAACATCAACTGAGGTCTACTGACTTGGAGAGGAGAACTTGGTGTCGGGAGGCGCTCCTGTTCACCTGCGATCTCGCTCTGGTTCTTCGCGAACAGTAGCCTATAGTATGTTAACAACACGACAGCGTCCAAGGATTAGCCCTATGCCATACTGTCTTTGGGACCTACTGTAGTCAAGCTGTTTACGATAACTGTAAATTATGTCATGCAATCCTGTTGAATTTACGAAGTGTTGTGTTGAATGAAGTGCGGACTTGGAGCGAGAATGAGGAAAACCGGGACGGTTCATGCGAGCACTAGCATTCGGGCTCTTCGCGCATTCGGGACCAGGACCAGATTTGACACGGTGAAAATCATAAAGCCACTCCTTACATGGGCAGGGTACTGTCGTCGACTGACCACCGAACATGACTTGTCTCACGGCCTCACAGGTAATACCGAATGCGGCGTGAAATCCGGTGATCATACATGGTAGTTACAAATCATACACAGAATCGGAGCAAGTCCTGAGCGCGCCTGTGCCATCATCCCCCATCATCCACCTACTGGCGCATCTTGTATATCGCCTTGCCGTAGTATGTGCCTGTAGCGGCCGATGTGACGGTGAGCATTGCTGGTATCGGGCCCTTTACGAATCTCGGGACGGAGGAAAGGAATAAGAGAGCAGAGGCGCCTGTGGGAATGGTCCTGGTTTGTCATCGAGCACGCTGAGAGAAATGCGGGTTTTGCTCACCGAGTGCGGTCTCGAGGCTGTTGGCAGTGTGCTTGCGGATGCTATCTCCGCTGTAGAGGTAGAGCGCGCCGACGCTACATGCGATGTTGGTAGAGGGGCGAGATGTTAGGGGTGGTCGCATAACCATGGATGTTGGGAAACACGTACCCGACGCCTGCGACGAGGGATGGGATTGAACGCGTGCGGACGTATCCTGTTACACCTCCGACGATGCACAGAGTACCCATGACGAACGCGGGGATCGCAGACTGCAGGCGCGTGAAGTATGTGGGGAAAGGGAGAAAGACATGTCATTAGCGCTAGAACAAACACTCAGCAACAGCGATCCGAACGCACCATTTTCTGAGTGTCTCAGGGCTTCGAAGATAAAGAGATGTAAGACGATGTGAAAGAACTAGTGGTGACAAGGTTGTGGTGGTGGGGGTGAGGTGTTCCGGACGTGTGACGAGACGATTGGGCCGAGAGAGAAGAGTCGCTCCGTAATGGTGCTTACGCGCTCCATGGGCTCAGGAGCCAGCTCGGCAACAGACAACAGACCACTGCTGGCAGCGACGATGACAACCACCAGCAACACACTCCCGGAAAGAAATGAAGAATATGCAACTAGAGAGTACTGGTACGCTCCTGACAGGTCCCTCTTTGTTTCTTATCATAATGGTCTCTTGTATATCAGGGACCAAAGATATGCACAGTGAGTCTTCCGAGCTGATCTCTCTACTCCCGGGTGGGTCCGAATGGGTCATGAACGTACGAAGGGAAACAGAGACAACATTCGACTGGTTCAAGAGTTACAAGGATGTCGCACATCTCCTTCGCGCGGTCCTCCCTGACAAGTTGGTGCGCATCCTCATGCTCGGCTGCGGCAACTCGACGCTATCAGAAGACGTGTGTCCTCACTACTACTTCATCATTATCATTGCTCTGACACACCCTGATTGCTCAGATGTATGACAATGGGTACAAAAATATCGTCAATGTCGACGTGCGCTCGCGACACCTCTACCATCTGACCTCGCCTCGCGTGTTTGCTGATGAAGCACTCTGAACCGCGCAGTACTCCCCCGTCGTGATCGAGAACATGTCCGCAAGGAACCGCGATCGGCCAGAAATGCAATGTATCATTCCCTCTCTTCCTCCCGCCTCGCTCCTCAGTCATTCATAAGAACAATAAACCCATGGTCTTTGTCGATCTGCTCCAGGGCTCGTGATGGACGTCCGCGTGTTGACGACTTTCGAGGACGGTACTTTCGACGTCGCGATTGACAAAGGTAAAGGTGCTTTCGGTTGAGCATGGGCAGTGGTGTCTGGATTAGGGCTTATGATATGTGTGGATAGGTACGATGGACGCGATGATGACTGCCAAGGGCGACGTGTGGGTGAGCCGCGTATCGCCGGAAAATCATCACGACAGCGTCCTCACTCACCGCCTGCACCACAGGATCCTCCACAACAAGTGATAGACGACTGCACGAAAGAGGTGGACGAAGTCATTCGGTACGGCATCACCATCTCTCATCCTTTCCACCGGCGAAGGCTGAAGTGCGTACGTGCTGCAGGGTTCTGCGGAAGGGCGGCGGCAAATTTCTATACTTGACGTTTGGCCAACCGCATTTCCGTCGACGGTATTTGACACGGCCAGACACGACGCTCGAAATCCAGCAGATCGGAGACGCCTTCCATTACTACTTGTATATCCTGCGCAGCTGAGCAGAGCGCAGAACTTCGGACTGGGGGAGGGAGGGTTGGCGCCACGAGCTAGCACGCTGTCCTTAGATATGCAGAGGAAAAGACCAAATAAGATAGAAAAAGTCTCAAAACAGGAATTTTACATTTTTGTAGTAGTCCACCAGCGGGTGCTCGCCATTCCGCAGACGCGTGCTCTCCAGGTCCGCGTACGTCTCCATAAACTCCGCGTGCGTGAATACGCTCGACTTGCGATCCCCAACCGGTAGCCCACTAGAACTCGCGACGCCGTCCGTGGGCGCACGCCTATTCTGCGGCTGGTACGACGAGAAGAAGCCCGCGCCGATGGACAGTAGCGACGCACTGTTCGCGAGCGGGGACGGTGCGACGGGCAACAGACACTCGTCGCCATCCGTGCGCGGCTGTGCGAGGACACACTCGTACATGTCGCGCAGGCGGCCAAAGTGCGTCGGGAAGAAGATGTCGAACAGGCCTGGGCGCACGAAGAGCGTCGAGCACGCTACGGGAGCGCCGCGCACGCGCGCCTGTACGACGGGCGCGTTTACTCCCGGGATCGCGTCGGGTAGCGAGCTGAAATCGGAAAGGAGGAGCCTGTGCCGTGGGAAGTGCGTGCGTAGGGTGCGCAGGAGGCTCAGTAGGCGCGTGGGGATGTACTCGGGCGTCGAGAGGTTCGGTGCGAATGGGAGGTGGTTGTATATTGAGCGCATAGATGGTGATTTTAGGATCGACGGGAGGGGCGGTGGGTGGCCGAGGCGGCGTCGGAGGTCGAGGAAGGAAGCAATGAGCGGGTCGGTGACGCGCGTGTAGTATATCCCGTAGTCGCCGCTGGCACTGACTGTAATGAGTGCCTGGTACGGTTCTAAACTACGATAGTCGTAGCGGATCATGTCGTGGGCAAAGTTGTCCTGCGTAAGGTGAACGGGTCGAGCGAGTGCGAAGGAAACGGACGACCCACAATGACTTCCATGGCCAAGAAGAAACAGGGGGCCGGTTCTCGCTGATCCCAGTGAAATATGCTCTTGTGGGTTACAGTGACGCATGGATGCCGTGGGACAAGGAGTTCCTGTTGCGACTTTGCTAGACGACCGCTAATCTCTACGATGTTGTAGTGGGTACGTTCGTAGACCTCTGGATACTCGCTCTGGATATAGTCAAGGATGTCCATGGCCAACGTGCCATTTCCCGCGCCGATCTCGTATATGACGAGATCCTCGTAAGGGAAGTACTTCAAGAGGTACTCTGACACGATGCACTGAGCGATGGCCTGGCCGTAGTACGGCTATGCGCAGGAATCACGGTTTCAGACGGTAGGTTTTTAGACGTAGAACGTACCTTGAACAATTCCGTTGGCGTATGCCAAATCTGTCTCCCTGGCCCTTCATTGTCCGTCCCATACATCGAATACCGCCTGGCGACCTCATTCTGAAACTCCACCGAGTCGCGCATGGCACGGAAGTCGACGGGGTCCCCCGCGGACGTAAATATGGTCGCCTGCTGGGGGAAATAGCCATAGTGGGGGTTGTAGAGCGAGTCCTCGATGAAGTCGCGCACGAGCATTTTGACGCGCGTGGGAGGCTTGGTGTGCCGCTCGAGGTCGTTGGACGTGACGCGGGCATATGAGACGTGCTCTGGATCGGGGGCCTCATCGAAGAATATCTCGGGGTTGTAATTGAAGCGGTCTTTCTGAGGTTTCCCAGCTTTGGACGCGGACGGTGTCGAAGCGAAGGATCTCCGAAGAAGCTTGTGGAGAGTGAGGGTCTGTGAGTTGAAGGACGAGGTATGGTGTGGTATTGGTACTCTAGAGACGAGTGTCCCCAGATGGTACATGGACCACGCGAGGGATTAGATTAGACTCGCTCGTGCAGCCAACAACGGCGTTGAACGGTTCGTTTGGCGTTGGCGGAAACTAATGTGTAAGCGCCCATTGGCCCATTCGGGGAAATCGTTCACTCGAAATTCTCTTCCCTTGCTCACTGAGCTCACTTATCTCGTACGCCTCTCGTTGGCCACTTCAAGTTGACCCATGGAGTCTGCAGAACGCTACGTCCGAACATGGGTCGCCTCTCCAAGAGACAAGGAAATTGAAGAGACGGTATCAGGTAGACGCTTACAGCGAATACGCAACTATCCCTTATCCTGAGATCTATCTGAGCTTTCAGGTGTTGCCAATGGGCAACTCAAGCTCGTGCATGTAGTTAAAGCTCTAGGAGAGTACCTAACTTCGGAAGAGGATAATCTTAGGAACAAAGGTGCGCAATCGCTACTCTATCATACACCGTGCCATCCCTGATCTTACCTCAGGTGTCGAGTTTCTGGCTTTGGTAGTTGCCAAATGTCCACTGGAGAATTTCAATCAACAATCGGGTACGCGCTATATGCCCCGTAATACCGCAAGCTGAAATAATCCATGATCCAGTCAAGGTTCTGGTCGCGTTCTTTGTGTCCAAGCTAGAAGACACCGAGACGATAATTCCCGCCCTCAAGGGTATCCTCGCGGTCATTCGCATCCCAGCGCTGCTTCCGGATAACGTTATTGATGTATGCGCAGCGTGAGCCACTTTCTCTTCGTATATTGCGTCGATACGCATACAAACATAGGATCTTTACCAATGTGAAGATGCAAGCACTCGTTCAAGTTCAACGTCATACTGTCCTTTCTATTTTCGACTCTCTTGTAGCATTGCACAGAGATGGTAAAACCACATTCTCTTTGATCTCGACCCAAGAGCATTCACTGAAGTCCATCAGTTTTAAAGAACATGGGTGATCGATTTCTTTCTGGTTATATCGCCTTGGCAGATGGCGAGAAGGACCCCCGGAATCTCATGGTCGCATTCGCCATAGCAAGAGTACTCGCCCTAGAATTTGATATCTCCGCAAAGTTTGAGGTGCGAGCACCCCTTGGCTCCTCCACTTTCTAAACTGATATCGTGCTCCAGGCCCTCTTCGATGTTACTTTCTGCTACTTTCCGATTACATTCCGGCCGCCCCCAAACGATCCGTATGGGATCACCCCAGAGGATCTCAAGGCCGCCCTCCGGTAGGATTTGATGCCCGAAATTGTCAACGATCCCTGTTGATCGCCCCGGTAGATCGTGTTTAAGTGCGAGCCCTTTATTTGGCAGTCTTGCCGTCCCTCTCTTCCTAGATAAGATCAACGCCGGTTCACCAGCGACAAAAGTAAAACATCCCTTTCATATTGCGCAGCATTGGCTTACTAGTAAACAAAGCGCGACACCCTCCAAACGCTTGCCCTGTGTCTTCCGGTCTATGGGCCGAGGGTCGCGGCGACTTTCGCGCGCAAGCTTTGGAGTTCTCTGAAACTTGAGATCTTTCAGCCCACCGATCTGGAGACAGAGGCAGAGGCGTTAAAAACAACGCAGGACCTGATCAAGACGATTTATACGGACGAAGTTACGGACGTCGAACTCGACGGCCTTGCCAAAGATGCCTGCGAAGAGTGCATCCAAATTTTGAAAGAACCAGAGAAAAGTCAAGCGCAACCAGCCATCAAAGTTTTATGTGCTTTCATGTCGACCACTAGTCAGTAATGGATCGATTAATTCGCGGCTTGGGATCTCATAGTCCTCTCCATAGCATCCGTTTCTCGCTACACCCTCTCCCATGCGGTACCCCACCTCACAAAGCTTTTCATAAACCCGGACGAGCTTCCGAATAGAGGGCCGGTCCTTTCACTCCTATCATCTCTCATCGCGGCCGCACGCGACTCGACAGTAAAGGCAGCGGACACGGAAGAGATTTTTCTCCTCCCTTTTAAGGACGAAGTGTTGGGCATTTTGGTCACCGGTTTGAAGGTGCAATCCTCCCTCCGTCCTGCAATCGAGGGTCTGAATGGCTTGGTGACGACCCCCGACCTTCTCGATGATCAAGAAATCGGCTTCGTGGTGCAAAAAGTGAACGACGTCATTTCAAGTCAAGAAGACCCCTTAGGTGCCAGGTGCACATTCTCGTCGTCGTCTCCAGGCTTTTCGTTAATTATAGCGCTCTAGGGACGCAGCCCTTGATTTACTAAAGACCATATCCACCAAGACGCCTTCTCATATCACACAAATGACTCTTCCGCTTCTTTTCTCGTCGCTTCCGGACCAGGCTCCCGCAAGGGATGACGCCGAGGGACGCGAGAAATATCGCATAGGTCTTTCCGCACTGTCACATCTGTGCGCTCAACCTAACCTCTTCGAGACATTGGTTGTTCGCCTCTCCGTGCGCCTTAGTCTGCTCTACGCTCCCGTGACAATTCCCGAGGACACTGAGCCTTCAGCTGCATACGCACATGCCTTATTATCGACGATTGCGGAGGTGTTAGCACGCAAGGTCGAGAACGGGGATGTCGATGTGCCAAAGTATCTCGACCGACTAGTTCCACGGCTATTCAACCTCGCCTTCTATGGCACCCTTGTGACTACGGGAAACACGGGCGTAGCTGATCCGCGTGTCATCGATGTTATTTCACGCCTAATTAACCTCGTCACTCAGTCGTTGTCTGCTCAGTACGTTAATCGATGAGCCACGGATAAGAACGATATTTTCTGATGCGGTTGTTTTGGCATAGGAAGCAGGAAACATTCGCAGAGGCGCTATTCCCTGCATATATGAAGGGAAATGTTGCCCCACTCGCCGTCGGTGACTTGAGTCTACCAGAAGGCACACATCTTGCGCCGTTTGATGTACGTTAGCCTCTCGCTTCGACGTCTAATCCTGGATTTATTCGTTCCCCAGACCAACACACCGGAGAGCCAATCCAATCTCATCGCTTTGTTTTCAGAAGGTGTGATAGCCTTCTATCCAGAGGTTCGTGCGATATACGCACCTTTTCGTTCCCCACCTCCTGACTTTCAGTCAATCAGGTTAAGATCCATGTAGACGATGAGAGCGCCTTGTTGGTCCAACTTCTGAACTGGGGAATACGACACGCAAAGACGGGCGCGCAGCGAGAATGCGCTTGGCACGTCGTTGCTGCCATCGTTAACAAACACTCAGGAGGTGATTAACGATTATCTCAGTAGCCCGCAGCCTTACTGACGCAATGGCGAAGATCTTGACACTTTTCTCAACACGACATTTACCACGTTTTGGGACGAGGAGATTGCCAAACCGCCTGATTCTGACGCGCGGCGTCGTGCTATTTCAGCATGGGCATGGGTGCGGATCATAGTCGTGCCCATCTTTGGCTGCTGTTACTCACCTGTCGTAGATTTCGAGGGCGCTCTTGGTCAGGAACCACCCACGGGCTCTGCCATTCGTCAACCGGCTTTTTGAGCTGTTTGATGATGCGGAAGTAGGGTGGGATGCCGCGCGTGCGATTGGCCAAGCTGGCACGGCCGACAAGGTACTTACGAAGCGAAACCATGCTGTCATCAAGGTAGCCCCTCTCGCATTTGTCGTATCGATATACGCTGATCTCAAATCCTCAGGTACTTCACTCCCAGAAGTACGCGAGTAGCATCCTCCCAAAGATCATTCAGGGAATAAAGGACTCGACTGGTCCGTCCGTATTATCGGGAGAGTCTGCGCATATTGCTTACCTTGTGCCAGAGCAATCACGGCAGACTACGTGCCTCGTCGCGCTCGCAGCGCTCATCAAGGTGATCCCAAGGGCCGCTTACGCGCATGAACTACCGACGGTGGGTCAATTATCATGCAACGCCGTGCGCGTTCCTTTCGGCTCACGTTTCCCTCTAGCTCATGCCACTCCTCCTTCGCGGGCTGGCTCTTCCCGACCCTACCCTACGCGCCGGGGTCATCGACACGCTCCTCTCCGCCGCACAGGCCGACGTCGGGGCCGAGACAAAGACAGCAAAAGAGGGCAGCGTCGTTTCGGAACACGCCGTCAGCCTAACGAACGCCATGTTACAGAACAGCGCCGTCGCCGAAATGCCCGACGTGGTGCGTTTTTTTTACTTGCGCTTGGACTTTTCGGTTCTGATTGTCGGTGTCGTGGTTGTGGAATAGAGGGTGCGGATTGGCGCGCTCAAGTATCTTGCGGTACTCCCGAAAATTGTACGGTACGACGGCCTCCACCCGCAGAAGGCGATGGTGCTACGCGAGCTTGCGAAAGCCTTGGATGACCCTAAGCGCGCGGTGCGCAAGGAAGCTGTCAATGCCAGGTTCGTACAATTAATTCCCCCTTAATGTCCCTTGTCTCATGTTTATGCTCGTCGCAGGACAAACTGGTTTACGTATTCTGGTTAGACGTCGCTATGACACCCGTTGTACCAGAAGTTCAACGTTACTACAGTACGGTCTGTAGAAAGGTGTAGTCCGAACCGATCCGTGGCTTACTGTATCGTTACCTGGATGTAGTCAGCTAGAGTAATTGTAGGCTACAGGTATACATCTATTGGAAGTCTTTTTGTACTATTGCATCATTGCTGCGGGAGGGAGTAAACACACAAGGCAGATCGAGCACGCGAAGGGTATGAAATGGGACCGTCCACACACTAAAGTAGAGAGCAGAAGGGTATTGCGGAAGCTCTAAGTACGGTTATGCTGGGGCCATGATCGCCTGTGTCTTGAGGTTCGCCTCGAACAAGACACGTTCAAACTCGCGTAGATGCTCCGCCACGACCGCACGTCCATCCACCCGGCGCTCGCCCTCGGGATCGCCGCCCTTTTCCCACCTCTCGATGCGCGCGCGGCTGCGCTCCGCGCTATCCCAATCCGTGCGCCATCCGCCCAGCTTGTTCTTCAGCGCGCGGATCCTGCGCCCAGCCTCGGTCGTCGCGGCGCCATTCACCTGCGCGTGCTCCGAGAGCGACGTCAGGCTCGAGACCAGCGACGCGGTGTGCGTGCGCAGATGCACCAGGTGCGGAATCGCGCCCGCGGGCGTCGTCGTTCCCGAGTTTACTACTGGTGGTGGCGGCGGGGGCAGGCCGGCGAAAGAGTCTTTGAGCGGCGAGACGTCGCTGTCGTCCGGGTCTAGATCCGTGTCTCCGTCGGAATCCGCTTCGTCTTGGTGATGGAGGTGCGCGTCCGGATCGACTTCCCAGTCGTTCGAAAAGGAGGACTCTTCGGCGACGGTATCGAGGTGGCGTGCGCGGGTGGCGGATTCGGGCGGAACTGGCGAGGACGGGACGAGCGTGGCGGAGGAGGAGGACGAGGGGCCGTCGGAGAGCATTAGGGCGCGGGGGTCCTCGAGCGCTTCGAGGCTCGCGAGCGCGTCTTCTCCCCCTACTTCCGTTGCGATGCGCTGGAACTCGCGTTCGTATTTGACTAGCTCGCGCACTTGTTCTTCCCGGTCGCGCACCGTCTCGTTCAACCGGCCGATGATGCCCCCCGCGAGCGTCTCGATCACCGACGGCGCTGGCCCGTCTACGTCGAGCCGGCGCAGGTGCGCGAGGAACTTTTCGGTCGATTCGAGGTTTTGCGAGAGGAGCGACATCGGGTCTGCTTCGGGTTGACCGCGCCGACGCGCGCGCGAGGTTGAAGGAGGGTGAAAGGTTGGGTCAGGGGCATCGTGGTCGTGAGCGTCGTCATGGTCATTATCGTCGTCGTCTTCGGTGGCGGCGGGCGTGGTCACACCGGAGGGTACGTCGGAGATCATCGAGGGGTCCAGATCGCCATTGACGGCAAACGTGGGCATGTCGGTATCCTCTGGAGGCAACCCGTCGATCC
>Ga0307509_10002567_pt1 | contig 29157 bp, 21 predicted proteins | sample 10_EM_MG_FD_202245 | JGI IMG/M metagenome (GOLD analysis project Ga0307509, IMG submission 202245) | Populus trichocarpa ectomycorrhiza microbial communities from riparian zone in the Pacific Northwest, United States - 10_EM | ecosystem: Host-associated > Plants > Roots > Unclassified | place...
GGCACGCTGATCGGCGTGCTGCCTGGCCTCGGGCCGGTCGCGACGATCGCGATGCTGCTGCCCTCGATCTACGCGCTCGACGCGACGCCGGCGCTGATCATGCTCGCCGGCATCTACTACGGCGCGCAGTACGGCGGCTCGACCACCGCGATCCTGATCAACGTGCCGGGCGAATCGAGCTCGGTCGTGACCGCGATCGACGGCTACGCAATGGCGCGCAAGGGCCGCGCCGGCGCAGCGCTCGCCGCCGCCGGGCTGGGCTCGTTCTTCGCCGGCTGTGTCGGCACGGTCATCATCGCCGCGTTCGCGCCGCCGCTGACCGAGCTCGCGTTCAAGTTCGGCCCCGCCGAATACTTCTCGCTGATGGTGCTGGGCCTGATCGGCGCGGTGGTGCTGGCCTCGGGCTCGCTGATCAAGGCGATCGCGATGATCATCCTCGGCCTGCTGCTGGCGCAGATCAACACCGACGTGATCTCGGGCACCGCGCGCTACAGCTTCGACATCCCCGAGCTGACCGACGGCATCGGCTTCGTCGTGATCGCGATGGGCGTGTTCGGCTTCGGCGAGATCATCGCGAACCTGGGCCAGCCGGCCGAGCACCGCGAGGTCTTCACGAAGCACGTGAAAGGCCTGTGGCCGACCCGGCAGGATTTCCATGACGCCTGGCCGGCCGTGGTGCGCGGTACGGCGCTCGGTTCGATCCTCGGCGTGCTGCCGGGCGGCGGCGCGCTGCTGGCCTCGTTCGCGGCGTACACGGTCGAGAAGAAGATGAAGGCGCGCCCCGGCGAGGTGCCCTTCGGCAAGGGCAACATCCGCGGCGTCGCCGGCCCCGAGTCGGCCAACAACGCCGGCGCGCAGACCTCGTTCATCCCGATGCTGACACTGGGCATCCCGCCCAACGCCGTGATGGCGCTGATGGTCGGCGCGATGACGATCAAGGGCATCCAGCCCGGCCCGCAGGTGATGACCAGCAACCCGCAGCTGTTCTGGGGCCTGATCGCGTCGATGTGGGTCGGCAACGCGATGCTGGTGATCCTGAACCTGCCGCTGATCGGCATCTGGATCAAGCTGCTGACGGTGCCCTACAAGTACCTGTTCCCGGCGATCACGCTGTTCTGCTGCATCGGCGTCTACACGCTCAACAACAACACCTTCGACGTGTTCCTGACCGCGCTGTTCGCGCTGATCGGCTACGCGTTCTACAAGCTGAGCTGCGAGGGCGCGCCGCTGCTGCTGGGCTTCATCCTCGGGCCGATGATGGAAGAGAACCTGCGCCGCGCACTGCTGCTGTCGCGCGGCGACTGGAGCGCGTTCGTCACGCGCCCGCTGTCGGCCGCGCTGCTCGCGGCGGCGGCGCTGATGGTCGTCATCGTGATGCTGCCTTCGATCAGCAAGAAGCGCGAGGCGACGTTTCAAGAAGAGTGAATATGCACGCCGGGCCGCGAATGCGCTGCCCGGCCGGCTGACTTCAGTGATGTAATCGGAGCGGCCCCTCAACGTGACCCGCTCCTGACCGTTCATGCCCGTTGTCGCAGTCATCAATCGCAAGGGCGGCAGCGGCAAGAGCACCTTGGCGACGCACCTGGCCGGCCATTGCGCCCACAGCGGCTTGCGGGTGATGCTGGGCGATGTCGACCGGCAGCAGTCCTCCCTGGCTTGGCTGCGCCGCCGCGCCGCGCAACCGCTCGCACGCAGCGCCACTATCGTCGGCTGGGCCGCCGACACCCGCAGCGTGTTGCGGCCGCCCCCCAGCATCACCCACATCGTGCTGGACACACCCGGCGGGCTGCGCGGCCTCGACCTGGCCCGCGTCGTGATGAACGCCGACGCGATCCTGATGCCGGTGTGCAGCTCGGCGTTCGACCGCGAATCCGCGCTCGAGTGCCACGCCGAGCTGATGACGCTGCCGAAGGTCGCGAGCGGGCGCTGCAAGGTAGCGCTGGTCGGCATGCGCCTCGATGCACGAACCAACGCCGGCGCGCTGCTCGAGGCCTGGGCTGCGGAGCACAAGCTGCCTTACCTCGGCGCGCTGCGCGAGACGCAGGTCTACGTCCGCAGTGTCGAGCAGGGCCTGACGCTGTTCGACCTGCCGGCCGCCAAGGTCCAGACCGACCTGGCGCAGTGGCAGCCGATCATCGACTGGGTCCACGCCGCCTGGCGGGCTCCGGCGCGTGTTGACGGCGCGGCGAAAGCGGCGGCAGGGTTCGCCGCCGCAGCCGCGCGTGCGCCGGTACCGGCGCCGCATCGCACGCCGTCGGCGCCGCGCGATGCGCGTGCGGTGCACGACGCGCCCCAACGCGTTGCACGTCCCGGTCTGGCCGATCGTTTCGGCTGGCTGTTCGCCGCGTTCAGGTCGTCGAACTGACGGATGATCAGCGCTGACGCGCGCGCCGATCGCGTGCGGGGAGCACTTTCGGGATCACGGTCTGCACGCTTTCGCGCGTCACCTCGGGGATGGGCTTGGGCGGCCGATTCAAGCGCAGCACGGTCCAGCCTTTGCGAAGTGCCGTGGATTCGAGGCGCGGGTCCGGGTCGACGACGATGGGCCGATGCACGGCGCTGAGCAAGGCCAGGTCGTTGATCGAGTCGGTGTAGAAGCTCGCCTCGCGGATCAGCTGCTCCGGGTGGCCGGTGTCGCGGAGCCAGTCGCGCAGACGTTCGATCTTGCCCGAGCGCATGTTCAGCACGCCCGCGGGCCGGCCGGTGTAGCGGCCCTCGGCCAGCTCGAGTTCGGTGCAGAGGTAGTGGTCGACGCCCAGGTCGGCGGCCGTCATTTCGCTGACCACCCGATTCGTCGCCGTGGTCAGGACCAGCGTCTCGCCGAGGGCACGGCGCCGCTGCAGCAGCGTTCTGGCGTCGTCGGGGATGCGCGGGCGAACCCACTGCTCGAAGAAGCGTTCGCGCAGCGGCAGCAGCTCCGCGGGCGCGTAGCCCGTCAGCGTGCGCGCATAGAAGTCGCAATAGTCGACCGGCGTGACGGTGCCGGCGTCGTAGCGCAGCGCCATGTCTTTGTAGTGGTCTGCGAACATCGCGCCCAACCGCCCTTCGCATAGCAGGAAATCGCACCAGAGCACATCGCTGTCGGCGCTGAGCAAGGTGTGATCGAGGTCGAACAAGGCAAGTCGCATCGTCGCGTGGGAAGGGAGTCCGTCAGGAAGCCTGCGTCGCGGCGCAAGTATCGGACGGATTGTCGCGCGCGTGAAATCAAATGCCCACGCGCTGCGCCGCACTCATGGTTTGCACTTCACGCACGACGGCGTTGATCAGCGATTGCTGAACCGGCTTGGACAGCAGGCGCTCGATGCCTGCGGCGAGCGCGCTCTCGATCTCGTCGAGGTCGGCGCTGGTGCCGATCAAGAGAACCTCGGCGCCGCCAGGCTGCGCGCGCAGCCAGCGCGCGAGTTCGATGCCGCCCATGATCGGCATCTTGAGGTCGGTGATGACGAGGCGGTGGCGGTGCTGCAACCACAGCGCCGCTGCGGCAGACCCGTCGTCCGCCACGTCGACCGTGCAGCCGGCGTTGGCCAGCAGCGCGGTCAGCACGATCTGCTGCACGCGGTCGTCGTCCGCCAGCAGGACGCGCAGCGCCGGCGCCGCCGCGCCTGCCCAGCCGAGCGGGGCCGCGTCGTCATTCGCAGCTCGCAGCGCCGTGGCGGTCAGGCTCACCACCGCGCGCGTGCCGATGCCGGGCACCGATTCGATCGCGATCGCCCCACCCATCGCGTCGACGAGGCGCTTGCACAGCGCCAGCCCCAGCCCCGTGCTGCCGCTGCGATGCGCGACGGAGTCGCCGGCCTGGGCATAGGGCGTGAACAGCAGCGGCAAGCGATCGGCCGAGATGCCGATGCCGTGGTCGGCCACGCAGATCTGCAGCTGCTGCGAGTCGCCGTCGTCGCCAACCACGTCCGCCTGCAATTGCACGGTTGAACTCTCATTGCTGAACTTGACTGCATTCGAGAGCAGGTTGAGCACGATCTGCCGCAACCGGAAGGCGTCGATCTCGTGGCGCGGCGCCAGCGCCGGGTCGATGCTCACCGCGATCTCGATGTTGCGCGCACGCGCGATCGGGGCGATGGCTTGGGCCGCCGAATGCAAGGTCGCTTGAACCGACTCGGCCTGCACGACGAGCTTGAGCTCGCCGGCGTCGCTCTTCGAGAGATCGAGCAGGTTGTTGACGTAGGCCGACAGCGTCTGCGCCGCGTGTTGCGCGAGCGCGGCGAGCTCGCGCCCGTGCGCCGGCAGTTGCTGCTGCGACAGCTGGTCGAGGGCGCCGATCACCGCGTTCACCGGCGTGCGGATCTCGTGGCTGGCCTCGGCGAGAAACTCGTGGCGCACGCGCGCGAGCGCCTCCGCGCGGTCGCGTGCATGGGCCAGCTCGACCTCGGTGCGGCGCCGCTGAGCGACCTCGCGCTTGAGCCACAGGCCCCAGCCCAACGAGACCAACAGTGCGACCAGCACGGCGGCGAGCACCGGCAACAGGCGCTGCAAGCTCGCGCGGGTCTCGGCGCCTGCATCGTCGGTGCCCGGGAGCACCGCCCAGCGCGCCGTGATGGCCGCGCGTTCCGGTTCGCTGATCGACGCCAGTGCGCGGCGCAGCACGGCGGCCAGCGCCGGCTGGTCGCGGCGCACCGCGAAGTACAGGTCGGAGTTCAGCTCCGGGAAGAACGCCGCCATCTTCAGCGTGCTGCCCAACCCCTGCACCAGCGCCGGCGCGGCGAGCGACGCGTTGACGAAGGCGCCGTCCGCCTGGCCATTGGCGACCGCGGCGAGCAGGTCCTCGCGCCGGTCGACATCGACGAGCCGCACATGGGGGTGCAGCTTGCGCATCAGGTAGGCCGTCTGCCCATCGCGCAGCACCGCGATGCGCCGGCCCGTGAACTGAGTCAGGCTCAGGACCGGCGCGGCATCGCGGCGCGTGATCAGCACATTGGGCGTGCTGATCCACGGCCCGATGAAGAGGAACTCGCGCTCGCGTTCCTCGTTGGCCGCGACGGCGACGAGCAAGTCCAGCTCGCCGCGGCGCGCGCGGCCGAAGATGTCGGCCCAGGTGCCGCCCTGCGCCAGGCCGGGCCGAACGCCGAGCTTGTCGACGATCAGCTGCAGGTAGTCGTTGGCCATGCCGGCGAGCTGGCCGTCCGGCATCCGCAGCGTGTAGGGCCGGTAGTCGACCTCGTAGCCGACGCGCAGCGCTGGCAGCGTCGACATCAGCTGCCGTTCGGCGGCCGACAGCTGCAGCGGCGGCGAGGGCTCGGCGAGCAGCGCATGCAGCGGGGCCCAGCGCCGATGGATGTCCTGGCGTTCGGCGAGCGTGATGCTGGCCAGCGCCTTGTCGACGACGCTCTGCAGCACGGTGTCGCCCTTGCGCAGGCCGAAGTGCAGCGCGCTCAGATCCGAGTGCCACGGGCCGCGCACCTCGAGGTTCGTCAGCAACAATTTCTCGACCAGGAACGAGGTCGTCGGCAGCGCGCCGAGGTAGACGTCGGCGCTGCCTTCGGACACGCCGCGCAGCGCTGCCGCCGATTCTGCGAACTCGACGATCTGCGCGCTCGGATGGCGCTCGCGGATCAGCGCCTGAACGGCGTAGCCCTGCTCGACGGCGACGCGCAGCCCGCTCATGGTCTGGTCCGGCCCCGCGCCGATCACGCCGCGGCGTGCCACGTACACATTGGGCACATCGAGGTAGGGCTGCGAGAAGTCCATGAAGGTTTCGCGCTGCACCGTGCGCGAGACCGAGGGCAGGACATCGGCCTCGCCTCTCTTCAGCGCGTCGAGCGCCGCGGCCAGCGTGGGCGCCGACGTGAACTCGAGCGCGACGCCGAGTCGCTGCGCGACCAGCGCGAGGTAGTCGCCCGACAAGCCGCGGAACTGGCCCTCATAGGTGTAGAGATCGATCGGCGCCCACTCGGTCTTCGTGAACACGCGCAAGCGCGGATGCTCGGCGAGCCAGGCGCGTTCTGCGGGGCTGAAGCTCAGTGCGGCATCGCTGGCCGGCGCGGGCGGCGGAACGGCCTGGGCCATGGCGCCGAGCGCCGTTGCCATGACGAGCGTGGTGACGATGCCGCGGAGCGAGCGGTGCGCCGCGCGCGCGGCTTCATGCGTCAGCCAGTCGCGTAACCTGCCCGCATCGCTGGCCAACCCATGACGCAATCGCATCCCCGGTGTCCTTTCGCGGCGCGGAGCTCGGTCCGGCCCATGGCGACGGAAATCATAGGGTCCTGATGCGCGTCGCGGTGGGATTGTGCGTGCATTAGTGGGCGAATGGCGAGAGCTCCGAAGCGGGTGTCCAGCTGCGCATCTTGCCCGGGTTCAGCAGCCCTTGCGGGTCGAAGCGCCGTTTCAGCTCGACCGCCGCCGGGTTCAGCTGACCTTGTTTGCCGTCTTCGAGAATGTAGACGTGCGGGTTGTTGATGGCCACGCCGTGGTCGCGGTGGATCTGCATGATCTCGTTCAGCCGCTCGTCGCTCGTGTAGCGGATCAGCTGCAATCCGCTGCAGTTGAACGCGCCGTCTTTGGTGCGCAGGAACTCCAGGTGCATCAGCACCTCGCCGGCCAGGGCCTTCTCGAGCGCCTTGGCCTGCTCGATGTGCCGGCTCGGCTCGAAGCCGCTCTGGATGTAGGTGAGGCCGCGGTCGACCTTCATCGCCACCAGCGTCGTGTGGTTCCAGGTGTATTCGAGCAGCGTTCGGTTGCCCGACTCGGCCGCGCTCTTGCGGTACGTGATCTGGCCGCCGGCCGCTGCCAGCAGGTCTTCCATGCCGGCCTGCGAGGACGCGGCCATCACGATCAGCACCGCGTGGCAACCGGTGGGCAAGTGCTCGGCGAGCGTCGTCATGTAGTCGGGCAAGGGCGCGCCGAGGAAGCACACCTCTTTCTTCACGAGGCCGGGTGCGCTGGCCAGTGCGCTCGAGAATTCGAGCGCGGCGTCGAAGCCAGTAAACGTCGCGATGCTCTCGACCCAGTCGAGTGCCGGCGCCAGCGCCACCTCGAGCTCGAGCACGATGCCGTTGGTGCCGTACACGTGATGCAGCAGCATCGCCTCGGGTGCACGCAGTTCGATCACCTTCGGTTCGCGCTCCACCGTCATCACGCGCACGCCCAGCACGTTGCCGGCGGCCGCCATCGGGCCGTAGGTGATCGAGCCGGCGCCGCCGAAGCCGCCGCCGAACAGCCCACCCAGCGTGGCGCTGCGAAAGGTCGAGGGCAGCCAGCGCAGCTCCCAGCCCTGCGGTCGCGCCTGGCGATCGAAGTCGGCGAGGCGGATGCCGGCCTGCGCGCGGCCGACGCCGCCACGCACCCAGCCGAAGCCGTTGTAGCCGCTCATGTCGAGAATCACGCCGCCGTGCAGCGGGATGGCCTGACCGTAGTTGCCGGTGCCGCTGCCGCGCACGGTGATCGGGATGGCCTCGCGCGCGCAGGCGCCGACGACCGCGGCAACCTCGGCCTCGGTGCGCGGCCGCACCGCGATCTCGGCCGATTTCTCGGACAGCTGGCGCTTCAGCACCGGGCTGAACCAGGCGAAGTCTTGCGACAGGCGCGCCACGCGTGCCGGGTCGGTGACCCAGTCGAGCGCGGGCAGGTCGACGGGCAGACGGGCGATGCGGGAAGGATCGGTGTTCATGGAGTTGGAGGTGCGAATCGCGGCCTGGGCCGTCGTCTTCAGTCGTGTGAGCTTTCACTCGCGTGCCACGAACCGAGCGCGCGCCGTGTCAGCCAGGCCATCGCCGCGAACAGCGCGACGCCGGTCAGCGAGATCAGCAGCAGCGCCGCGAACATGCGCGGGATGTTGAGTCGAAAGCCCGCCTGCAGGATTTGATACGCGAGCCCTGCGCCGCTGCCACCGGTGCCGGCGACGAACTCGGCCACGACCGCGCCGATCAGCGCCAGGCCGCTGGAGATGCGCAGCCCGCCGAAGAAGTAGGGCAGCGCACTCGGGATGCGTAGCCGAACCAGCGTCTGCCAGCGCGTCGCGCGGTTCATGCGAAAGTAGCTCTGCAGATCGGGGTCGATGCTGCGCAGCCCCAGCGTGGTGTTCGAGATGATCGGGAACAGCGCGACCAGCGACGCGCAGATCACCATCGAGGCCGTCGGGTTCTTGACCCAGATGATGATCAGCGGCGCGACCGCAACGATCGGCGTGACCTGCAGCAGCACGGCATACGGGAACAGCGCGGTCTCGATCAGCTTGCTCTGCACGAACAGGAACGAGATCAGCACGCCGGCCACCGTGGCCGCGACGAACGCGAGCAGCGTGATCTCGAGCGTGACGAGCAGGGCCGAGCCGAGCGCGGCCCAGTCGGTGATCAGCGTCTTCAGCATCAGCCACGGCGACGGCACGAGGTAGGGCGGCAGCTCCATGCCGACGACGAGCGCCTGCCACGCGCCGAGCAGCACCACCGCCACCAGCGCCGGGTAGAGCACGCGCTGCACGCGCGGCTGTTGAATAAGCGGGAGGGTCGGCGCGCTCATGCGTCACTCGCGTCGGTGTCGCCATGGCTGGCGCGCAGCAGGCTGTCCTGCAGCCGCTTGGCGTAGCGGCTGAACTGCGGTGTGACCATGAACTCAGCGCTGCGCGGGTAGGGTTCGTCGATCTCGAACTGCTCGACGACGCGGCCCGGCCGCGCCGCCATCATCACGACGCGCGTCGACAGAAACACGGCCTCGTGGATCGAGTGCGTGACGAACACGACCGTCAGCTTCTTCGCTGCCCACAGCCCGAGCAACTCGGCGTCGAGCTTGTGGCGCGTGATCTCGTCGAGCGCGCCGAAGGGCTCGTCCATCAGCAGCAGATGCGGCTCGATGACGAGGCTGCGCGCGATCGACACGCGCATCTGCATGCCGCCCGACAGCGCGCGCGGCAGGGCGGACTTGAAGCCGGCCAGCCCGACCAGCTTCAGCGCATCGGCGACGCGCGCATCGGCCTCCGGGCGCGGCACGCCGGCCAGGTCCAGCGGCAGCCGCACGTTGGTCTCGACGCTGGCCCACGGCATCAGCGTCGGCGACTGAAACACGAATGCGAGCTTCTGCGCCGAGGCCTCGAGCAGCGAGACCGGCTTGCGCCACAGCAGCAGCCGGCCGTTGCTTGGCTCGAGCAGGCCGGCAACCATCTTCAGCAGCGTGCTCTTGCCACAGCCCGAGGGCCCCAGCAAGGTGACGAACTCGCCTTCTTCGATGCGCAGGTCGACCGGTTGCAGCGCATGCGTGCCATCGGGGTAGGTCTTCTCGGCCGACAGCACCTCGATGGCGGCGGTGGGGGATGCGGTCGGTGCGAGCATCTCAGGCGCGCCGACCGTCATACGCAGAGGACAGATTCGAGTCCACGAGCTTCATGTCAGGGCAGAACCTTCACGTCCTTGATGAACTCGGTCGTGTAGGTATCGCTCAGCTTGACCTTCGCCGGGTCGATCAACTTGGCCGACACCAGGAAGTCGTAGCTTGCCTTGGCGCGTGCGTCCGTCATGATGCCGATGCCGAGCTTGCCGGCGTCGCCGCCCGAGATCATGCCGGACTCCTTCAGCTTGGCGACGCTGTAGGTGAGCTGGTCGTCGGTCATCTCGGGGTTGTCTTTCTTGATCAGCGCGTTGCCCGGTGCCGGGTTGGCGAGGTAGCTCTTCCAGCCCTCGGCCGAGGCCTTCACGAAGGCGGCGAGTGCGGTCTTGCGCTCCTTCACGGTCTTGTCCATGCACGAGATCATGGTCGCGTACGCCGGGTAGCCGAAGTCGCTGAACATCAATACGTTGGCCTTCACGCCGGCCTTCTGGATCGCGTAGGGCTCGGACGTGATGTAGCCCTGCTGCGCCGTGTTCTTGTCGGCGACGAAGGGCTGGATGTTGAAGGTGTAGGGCCGCGTCTGCGCGTCGCTCAGGCCGAACTTGTTCCTGACCCAGGGCCAGTAGCCCTGGTTGGAGCTCGCGGCGATCAGGATGGTCTTGCCCTTGAGCTGGTCGAAGGTCTTCACGTCCTCGTGCGTGATCAGCACCTGCGGGTCCTTCTGCATCATCGCGGCGACGTTGACGATGGGCACGCCGCCCTCGCGCGTCTGCATGATCTGCAGGTCGCTGGCGCCCATCACGCAATCGGCCTGGCCGGCCGCCATCAGCTGGAAGATGTTGACCTGCGGGCCGCCCATCTTGATCGTCACATCAAGACCCGCCTTCTTGTAGAGACCGGTGGCGACGGCCTGGTAGAAGCCGCCGTGTTCGGCCTCGGCGAACCAGTTGGTCATGTAGACGAACTTCTCTTCCGCGTGCGCCGGCGCCAGGGCACTGAGGCCGAGCAGGGCGGCGCCGAACACGCGGCCGGCGGCGGCACGGAAAGATGCGGATGCGGTCATGGTGTGAGCTCCTGATGGAAATGAAATGAAATGAATCGATGGGTTGAATGCCGGTGTCGTCAATCGAGGCTTTGCTGGATGTGGCCGGTGTGCTGTGCGCGGCCCCACGTGGGCTCGTCGCGTGCGGCCCAGCGCAGCTCGTGCAGCTCGGTGATGGCCTGCGCCCAGCTCACGGCCAGCGACTCGAGGATCGCCTCGCCCTGCTCGCGTGTGGCCGGCAGCGGGTCGCCGATGATGCCGCTGGGGCCGAAGTCGCGCGCGGTCCACGCGCAGGCCGGGCGGCCGTCGGGCGACAGCAGCTTGGACGGGAACTCGGGCGGGTAGTTGGTGACCGCGCGCTCCATGTGCACGGTGTCGGGCGCGAGCGCCAGCATGATCGCGGTCTCGGCATGGCCGGCGTGCATCGCGAGCTTCTTCTCGCGGTCGGCCATGTAGCGGCCGGCCACGTGCGGCAGGCGCCAGGTGTGTTGCGGCACGACGATGTAGTCGCCATGGCGCAAGCGCATCTCGCGCGCCATGATCTCCATGATCTGCGGCTGGCCGCCGTGGCCGTTGACGATCAGCAGCTTGCGAAAGCCCGCGCGGTAGACCGACTCGGCGACCTCGTTCATCGTCGCCAGCAGCGTCTCGCCGCTCAGCGTGATGGTGCCGGGGAAGTGCAGATGCTCTTCCGATTTGCCATAGGTGATCGGCGCCATCGCGTAGGCCGGCACCGTGGCCGCGAGCCGCTGCAGCGCGTGGCCGACGACGCCGGCGCTGATGATGGTGTCGACCGCGCAGGGCAGGTGCGGGCCGTGCTGTTCGGTGGCACCGGTGGGCAGCACGATCACGGTGTTCTCGCGGTCGGGCAGTGCTGCGATCTCGGTCCAGCTCAGGTAGGGCAGGAAGCGGCTCGGCGGGTTGTAGCCATGCAGCATGGTGGGCTCCTTTCTCGGTGCGTTCAGCGGGGCGCCGGTACGTACGCCGTGGCCTCGACTTCGATCAGGATCTCGGCCGTCGGCAGCATCGCGCTGACCTCGACCACGGTCGACGCGGGCGGCTCGCCGCTGAAGAACAGCTTGCGCACGCGGCTGTAGTGCGGGAAGTGGTCGAGGTTCTTGAAATACTGCACGAGCTTGAACACGTCCGACATCTGCCCGCCCGCCGCTTCGATGGTCTGGCGGATGCGGTCCAGCACGTACCAGCTCTGCGCCAGGATCGGGCCTTCCTTGATATCGGTCGAGAACTCTCCCGTGCGGCCCAGCAGCGTCGCGGCCGCATCCGGGATGTCGGCATAGCCCTTGACGATGGTGGCGCTCGCCGGGTCGACCGCGATCACGCCCGACAAGAACACGAAGTCGCCGACGCGGCGGTAGGCGGCGTAGCGCGCCAGCGGCTGGGCGATGCCCGAGATCGGTGTGCTCATGGTGTCACCTCTGCGGTGGTTGGCCAGTGCGATGGCACGCTGCCGGCCGCCACGCGACCCGCGCGCAGCACGACGCGCGAGTGTGCGTGCGTCGGCCAGCCGTGCGCGTCGGCCGCGGTGAAGATCACGAGGTCGGCCGCCGCATCGGGCTGCAAGGGCGGCGTGTTCGGCTGGCGCGTCAGCCAGTCGCCGCGGCACACCGTCTCTGACCATGCGTCGAACGGTTGATCCAGCTGCGCGGCGAGCGCGCCGACCGCCAGCGCTTCGACCGGGTCGAAGCTGCCGGCGCGGCAGAACGCGTCCTGCACGTTGTCGGTCGAGATCAGCAGCGGGATGCCGCGTGCGCGCGCTTCCTTCACCAGCGTGATGCCGCGCTGGCGCGGCGTGCGGCCGGTCTGTGCGTCCTGCAGCAGCAGGTTGGTGGTGGGCAGCGCGATCAGCGTGATCGGCGCGTCGGCCACCGCGTCCAGCGTCGCGAGTGCCTGCGCTTCGGGTTGAGCCGCGAGTGCGCAGGTGTGGCCGCAGACCACGCGGCCGCCGAAGGCCAGCTCGCGCAGCAGCGCCGCGGTGGTCGCGAGGCCTTCGGCCTGCGGGTTCAGTTCTTCATCGCAGTGCAAGTCGACGTCGAGGCCGAATTCTTCGGCCGCCTCGAACAGGTGGCGCAGCGACGCCGCGCTCCAGTTCGTCGAATGCACGAAGGCGCCCAGGCAGGCGCCCTTGCCACTGGCGGCCACGGTGCGGGCCAGCGCGCGCGCGTCGTCGCGATCGGCGAAGAGATGCAGCGCGATCAGGCTGACGCGTTCGACGACCAGGCGGCCGGCCCATTCTTCGGCGAGCTCGCGCAGCACGGCCCACGCCAGCGGCGTGACGTCCGGCTCCCACCAGTCGCAGTGCGTGCGCAGCGTCACGACGCCGGCGTCGAAGGCCCATTGCAGGCAGCGCGAGGCGCGCTCGCGCACATCGGCGGTGGTCCAGCCGGCGCGGTCCGCGTTCATGGTCTCGATCGCCGCGAGCAGGCCGGGCTTGAGCACGCCCAGCCGCGGCAGCGTGAAGGCCTTGTCAATGTGCGTGTGGGCCTCGACCAGGCCCGGCAGCACCAGCGCGCCGTTCAAATTCCAGTCGCCGGCTGCCGGCGACGCGACGCTCGGCGTGATCGATGCGATGCGGCCCTGCGGCGTCAGCCGCAGGTCGGCCAGCGCGGGCTGCGCCGCGTGCATCGGCCAATCGGCCCGCAGGCACCAGCGCGGCAGGCGCGCGGCGGTGATGCGGGGCGGCGAGAGAAGCGTGCGCATGGTGTCGTTCGTCTGCTCGTTCGATCAATCAGGCGAAGCGTGCCATGGCCTGGCCGACGCGGTGCTTGAAGCGCTCGAGCTTGGGGCGGGTCGCGACGTTCATGTGGTAGTAGGCGTGGTAGTCGATGCGGGCGCGCCCGCCGGTGAGCCGGCGCATGTAGCGCGTGATGATCTTGCGCGGCGGGTCGCCCATCAGGAACGCGGTCCAGCGCGGCCGGCCGTAGGTCACGACCGCGGCGATGCGGCGGATGTGCGTCAGCGCCGGCTTGACGTTCTTCGGGTCGCTCATGTCGAAGGCGACACCCGGCACGAACACGCGGTCGAAGAAGCCCTTGAGCATCGCCGGCAGGCCGAAGCACCAGGTCGGGAAGCAGAACACCAGCGCCTCGGCCCATTGCAGGCGCTCGATGTAGCGCCGCACCGGCTCGCGGTTCGACGGGATGTCGTGGTAGCCCAGGCGCTCGGCGCGCGACAGCACCGGGTTGAAGTCTTCGGCGTAGAGGTCGCAATCGTCGATCTCGTGGCCGGCGTCGCGCAGGCTGCGCACGACCTGCGTGTGCACCGCCGCGCTGTAGCTGGTCTCGACCGGGTGGCAGTAGATCACGAGCACACGCATGTCTGTCGGTTCGATCTGATCTGGTGGTCGAGCACCCGCAAGTCCGGTGCCAACGCGATCATGCCTGCGCCTGCAGCTCGCGCACTGCAGTGCGCGCCTGGCGCGCGAGCTCGGCCATGTCCAGGCCGGGGACCGCGCCGTGCTCGACCACGCGACGGCCGCCGACGAGCAAGGCCTTCAGGTGCGCGCGGCCGCCGCTCGCGACCGGCGCGACGGCCACGTCGTGCAGCCCGAAGTGGCGCGGGTCGTGGTCGAGCGCATAGATCGCGATGTCGGCGGCCATGCCGGGCTGCAGCCGGCCGATGCCGTCCAGGCCCAGCACCTTGGCACCGCCGGCCGTGCCCCAGCGCACCACGTCTTCGACGGTGGCGTCGTTCGCGCCCGCCTCGCCGTCGCCGCCGTGGCACTGCGCACGCGCCGCCTCGCCGCCGCGCGCCCGCGCCATCAGCCACGCGGCGTGCACCTCGGAGATCATGTCGGCCGCTTCGTTCGACCCCGCCCCGTCGACGCCGATCGACACCGCGACGCCCGCGTCCTCGAGCGCGCGCACCGGCGCGATGCCGCTGCCCAATCGGCCGTTGCTCTGCGGGCAGTGGGCGATGCCGGTGCCGGTGCTGCCGAGCAGTGCGATCTCGTCGGCATCGAGCTTAACGAGGTGCGCGAACCAGACATCGGCACCGAGAAAGCCGACCTCGTGCGCGAAGCGGATCGGCGAGCTGCCGTGCTGCGCGTGGGCCGCATCTTGATAGTTCACCGTTTCCGACAGATGCGAGTGCAGCCGCAGGCCGAGGCCGCGTGCGGCTTGCACGGTCTCGCGCAGCTCGGCGGGACGCATCGCGAACAGCGGTGTCGTCGGCGCCGCGACGACGCGGCGGCGCGCATCGGGCGCGGGGTCGTGGTAGGCGGCGGCGAGGCGTTGCAGGTCAGTGAGGTAGGCGTCCAGCGTCTCGGGCCGCAGCGCGAGCGGCAGCTCGGCCTCGAGCTGGCGCGTCAGCGTCGCGCCGCCGCGGCACAGCACGAAACGCAGGCCGAGCCGCTCGGCCTCGTCGAACAGGATCGCCGACGCATCGAAGGGCATGCCCGGGTAGTACAGGTAGTTGTGGTCGGCCACCGTGCCGCAGCCCGACAGCGCAAGTTCGACCAGCCCGATGCGCGCCGCGAGCCGAAAGCGCTGCGCATCGAAGCCGCCGCGAAAGCGGTACGGCGTGGCCGCGAGCCACGGCGTCAGCGTGGCATTGAGGCCTTGCGGCTCGCCCTTCAGCAGCGACTGGAACAGGTGATGGTGCGTGTTGACCCAGGCCGGGTAGACGACGCAATCGCTCGCGTCTATCGTGGCCTCGCCGGGCTCGGGCGCGAGCACGCCGATGGCGGCGATCTGGCCGCCGCGCACGCGGATGTCGGGGCCGCTGACGCGCGCGCCAGTGCCGCGCTCGCCGGTCAGGATCGCCGCGGCGTGGCGGATCAGCACATCGTTCATGAAGTCCCCAGCGGTGGTCGGTGCACCTCGGTCTCGCCATGCTCGGTCAGCAGCGCCATCAGCATCTTTCGGATCAGCAGGCCGGGCTTGTCGGAAGGCATGTGGAATTCCTGGCGGCGGCGCGTGTCGATGCAGGCGTCGGGGTCGGTGGCCTCGAGGATCTCGCGGTCTTCGGCGGTCACCGCGCCATCCCAGTCGATCAGCAGCTGCGCCGGACAGTCGGCCTCGCTGTCGTTGCGGTACAGCCATTGCACCAGCATCATGCGCTCGTCGTCGATCGGCGTCGCGCAGTTGTAGATGATGTGGTCGACGCCGCTGTCGTAGCTGCAGCCGAAGCGCCGCGCGAACGGCAGGTAGTAGCGGTTCACCAGGTGGCGCGTCACCACGGGCGCGTCGCTGCCCGTCACGCGGTGCGCGGGCGGCGGGTTGAGCACCGGCACGCGCGATTCGCCCATGAAACCGTAGTCGGTCTCGACCAGTTCGTAGCCCTTCGGCACCGGCCGCTGGACATCGCCGAAGGTGCCGCGGTGCACGAACGAGAAGTGGGCGTTGTCGAACGAGTTCTCCATCATGCGCAGCGGGCTCGTCTTCCACTCTTGGTAGAGCTGGAAGATGCGGCGGTAGCCGGGGCGGCCGTCTTCGGGGAAGTCGGGGATGGGCTTCAGCGGGTCGCCGAGCGCGACCCACACATAGCCGTACCTTTCCTGGCAGCGAAACGCAGGCACCTTCGCGCCCGCCGGGATCGTCTCGCCGTCGCCGAACTGCGGGATGCGCACGCAGGCGCCGGCGCCGTCGTAGGTCCAGCCGTGGTAGCCGCAGACGATGTGGCCATCGACCACCTGGCCCTTGGACAGCTTCGCGGTGCGGTGGCAGCAGCGGTCGCGCAGCGCCGCGGGCGAGCCGTCGGCGGTCTTCCAGAGGACGAGGTGCTCGCCGAGCAGCGTGAAGGGCTTCGGCCCATCGTCGAGTGCACTCATCGGCAGCAGCGCGTACCAGAAGCGCCGCAGGACGGGTTGCTGGGTGACCAACATGTGCGCTTTCCTCCGTTGGGTTCGTCGTGAACACAAACGCCCATGACGGGCACCGGGCCGTCGGACGACGGCCCCCGGAGCAATGACCCACGGCGCGCGAATTCGGCGCGCCGTTGCCGGCTTCTACTCGATCAAAAAGCTAGCAATCGCTGTGCCACCGAACAGCCGCGCTGGCCAGTGTTTGTGAGATGCGATCATCACGGCATGCCTGCTCCCGTCCATCTGCACCGGCGCACATTTCTCGCGCAGGCGCTTGCCACCGCGGGCTTACTGACGCTTGCCCCAGTGCGCAGCCTGAGTGCCAGCACGATCCCGATCGCCAACGTCACCGGCCTGTACACGGTTCAGGTGGCGCGCACGCAGGCCCCGACCTCCACGCAAGACGTGGCCGATTTCGTGCGCACGTGGGACGGCAAGGTGGTCGTCGGCGGCGGGCGCTACAGCATGGGTGGTCAAGTCGGCATCGCGCAGGGTCTGCACCTCGACATGCGCGCGATGAACCGCGTGGTCTGGCTGCGCGCCAACGAGAAGCGGGTGCGCGTTCAGGCGGGCATGCGCTGGCGTGACCTTCAGGATGTTCTCGATCCGCTTGATCTGGCGGTGCAGACGATGCAGAGCTACGCCAATTTCACGGTCGGTGGTGCTGTCTCGGTCAACGCGCACGGGCGCTATGTCGGGCACGGCCCCGTCGGTAATACCGTGCGTGCGCTTCAGCTCGTGCTGGCCGACGGTTCGGTCATCGAGGCCAGCCCGAGTACGAATGCCGAGCTATTCCGAGCCGCCATCGGTGGCTACGGTGCGATCGGCGTCATCACCGAGGTCGAGCTGACGTTGGCGACCAATGTGCGCATCGAACGGGTCGTGGCCGAAGTAGCGCTGGCCGACTATGTTCAGCACTTCGATCGCCGGGTGCTCGCGGACAAGACCAGCGTGCTGCACAACGCCGATCTGCGGCCGCCGCATTTCGATGTGCCGATGTGCACGACGTGGTGTTTGAGCGAGAAGCCTCTGACTGAAACAATGCGGCTGGTGCCGCGCGGTCACGACTACGCGATGGAGCGCAAGGTGCTGTGGGCCATCACCGAGCTGCCGGGCGGCGAGCGCATCAGCAGTTCGGTCATTCGTCCGGCGCTGTCAAGCAAGCGCGCCGTCAAGTGGCTCAACCACGAGGCGAGTCTGGATCTGGCCGAGCTCGAGCCGGCCAGCCGGGTCGACTCGACCTACGTGCTGCAGGAGTACTTCATACCGCGCCGCAACTTCGTGCCATTCGCCCGGGCACTCGCCGTGGCGTTGCGCGGCGGTCCGGCCCATGTGCTCAATGTTTCGATTCGGCACTCGCCCGCGGACGGTGTGTCCGCCTTGCCCTGGGCAAAGGAAGAAGTGTTCGCCTTCGTCGTGTATTTCAAGCAGCGTACCGACGCGGGCGCCTTGCAGGCGGTCGGCGACTGGACACGTGGATTGATCGGCCTGGCGCTGGCACATGAGGGCCGCTACTACTTGCCGTACCAGCTGCATGCCACGCCAGAGCAGTTCGCCCGCGCCTATCCCGAGGCGCCCGCGCTGCGTACGCTGAAGCTTGGCGTGGACCCGACAACGAAGTTTTCGAACGAACTATGGGCGCGCTACCTCTGAAACGCGTTCCGCCGCGCTTCGTAGAATCCAATCGATGTCTTCATCCGTGACCACGGCAACAACACTTTCGCTCGGGTGGCGCACCGATCTGATGTTCGCGCGCTTCGATGGCGAGCTGGTCCCGCGTGAGGATTGCCTCGTCGTGCGCACGCCGATCAACCCGACGTTCTGGTGGGGCAACTTCCTGCTCTTCGGTCACGCGCCGCGCCTGGGGGATGCGGCGCACTGGCTGGGGCGTTTCGAGGCCGAGATCGCCGCGGCGCAGCCCATGTCGCGCCATGTCGCGTTCGGCATCGACACATCGGAGGCGTTTGCGCTGCCGGCCGATTTCGTTGCGGCCGGCCTCACGCTGTTCGCGTCGAACGTGCTGACGCTGCGGCGTGCGCAGTTGCGTGCACCGCGCGCGGCGCTCGAGGCCGCGCGCTTTTCCGTCGCCGCGCTCGAGCTGCCGGCGCAGGCCGCGCAGGCGGTCGACCTGCAGGTCGCGACCGACGCCGGCCAACACCAGCCGGTCGCCGACTACCGGATCTTTCGCGAGCGGCAGATGGCGCGCTACGGCGCGATGGTGCGGGCCGGTCTGGGCCGCTGGTATGGCGTGTTCACGCACGACGGGCAGCTCGTCGCCGACTGCGGCCTCTTCAGCGACGGCCGGGTCGGCCGCTTCCAGCATGTGTCGACGCACCCGCAATGGCGCCGCCGCGGCCTGTGCACGGCGCTGATCCACGCGGTCTGCCGCGCCGGGTTCGAGACGATGGATCTCGACACGCTGGTCATCGTCGCCGACCCAGACGACGTCGCGATCGCCCTCTATGAATCGATGGGTTTCGAGCGCGGCGTGAGGTCATGGCAGCTCGAGCGGCCACCGCTGGACCCCGCTCCGTAGAATCGAAGCCAATGGCTTCATCCGCAACCGCTGCAACCATCCTCGATTCACCGCACGCCCGCCCCGTCTGGCCCGGCCTGCTGCTCGCCACGCTCGGTGCGATCGCGTTCTCGGGCAAGGCCATCATCGTCAAGCTCGCGTACCGCTACGGCGTCGACGCGGTGACGCTGATCACCTACCGCATGCTGTTCGCGCTGCCGCTGTTCACGCTGCTCGCGTGGTGGGCCGGCCGCAACAAGCCGGCACTGACGCGGCGCGACTGGATCACCGTATTCGGCCTGGGCTTCACCGGCTACTACCTTGCGAGCTTTCTCGACTTCGCCGGCCTGGCGTTCATCTCTGCCAGCCTCGAGCGCCTGATCCTGTACCTGAACCCGACGCTGGTGCTCGCGCTCGGGCTGGTGCTGTTCAAGCGCAAGGTGACGAGCCGGCAGCTGATCGCGCTCGGCGTGAGCTACAGCGGCGTGCTGCTGGTGTTCGGCCACGAGCTCAGCCTGCTCGGCGCGCATGCCGCGCTCGGCGCCGCGCTGGTGTTCGCAAGCGCGGTGAGCTACGCGGTCTACCTCGTCTACAGCGGCGAAGAGGTGAAGCGCCTCGGCGCGCTGCGGCTCACCGGCCTCGCGACCACGGTCGCGTGCGTGCTGTGCATCGTGCAGTTCATCGTGCTGCGCCCGTTGGGCGCGCTGGCCGTGGCGCCCGAGGTGATCTGGCTGTCGGTGCTCAACGCCACGCTGTGCACCTTCGTGCCGGTGCTGATGGTGATGATGGCGATCGAGCGCATCGGTGCGACGCTGGCCGCGCAGACCGGCATGATCGGGCCGCTCTCGACCATCCTGATGGGCGTCGTGATCCTCGGCGAGCCGTTCACGTTGTGGATCGCGGCCGGAACCGTGCTGGTGCTGGTCGGCATCTGGTTGTTGGCGAAGTGGAGATGATGACGATGGATCTGGGCTTGGCAGGCAAGTGGGCGCTGGTATGTGCCGCCAGCAAGGGGCTGGGCAAGGGTTGCGCCGCAGCGCTGGTGCGCGAGGGCGTGAACGTGGTGATCACGGCGCGCGGCGCCGAAGCGCTGCAGGCCACGGCGGCCGAGCTGCGCGCGCTGGGCGGCGGCGAGGTGCGCGCAGTCGCGGGCGACATCACCACAGCCGACGGCCGCGCCGCGGCGCTGGCCGCGTGCCCGCAGGTCGACATCCTCGTCAACAACGCCGGCGGGCCGCCACCGGGCGACTTCCGCGACTGGGGCCGCGACGCGTGGATCAAGGCACTCGACGCCAACATGCTCACGCCGATCGAGCTGATGAAGGCCACCGTCGACGCGATGGCCGCGCGCGGCTACGGGCGCGTCGTCAACATCACCTCGGGCGCGGTGAAGGCGCCGATCGACGTGCTGGGCCTGAGCAACGGCGCGCGCTCCGGCCTCACCGGCTTCGTCGCGGGCCTGGCGCGCAGCGACATCGCGGCGCGCGGCGTCACGATCAATGGCCTGCTGCCGGGTGCGTTCGACACCGACCGGCTGCGCGGCGCGATGCAAGGGACAGCCGCGAAGACCGGCCAGCCGCTCGAGGCGCTGATGGCCAAGCGCGAAGCCGCGATCCCCGCGCAGCGCTTCGGCACGGCGGCCGAGTTCGGTGCCGTCTGCGCGTTCATCTGCAGCGTGCACGCGGCTTACCTGACGGGGCAGAACATCCTGCTCGACGGCGGCGCCTACCCGGGGACGTTCTGAGTCTGAGCCCTGCGGTGGGGCGGGTTTCCCGCCGCGATAGGCGGCAGGAATTGGTGCTTATCCGCAGCTGACCCGCGAGTGGGTCGAATATCCTCATTGCAGCATGAGTGCAATGACGTTCGGTCCCTCCCGGTTGTGCAGTCGAGACAGCAGGGCTCGATCCTGGGCCGGATGCTGAGACGCTGCCGGGCGGTCTGCGTTCTGCTTCTTGGTGCCGCGGCGGCCTTGGCCGCGAGTGCGCAGCAGCGCTCCTTTCGCTACTTCGACCAGAACGACGGCCTGCGCAACGTGGCGGTCAACGCGCTGGCGCAGGACGGCGCAGGCTATGTGTGGGCGGGCACCGAAAACGGCCTGTACCGCTACGACGGATCGACGTTCCGGCGCTTCGGCGCCGAACAGGGTTTGTCCACGGCTGCGATCACGTCGCTGCACGCCGATGCCGGCGGCGGCTTGTGGGTCGGAACCTGGCAGGGGCTTTTTCGTTGGCAGGAGGGCAGCTTCGTCGAGGTCCGCATGGCGGACAAGATGATCCGCGTCGGGGCCGGCCAGCTGCTCGACTCGACCTCGCCCGAACAGATCCTGGTCGTGTCGGAACAGAAGCGCCTGCTCAAGGTGGAGCCGCAGCGCGGGGGCCCCGGCTGGGTCGTTCAGCCGTTCTTCAGTGCGCCGCAGATCGAAGCGCGGGCCGAATTGCGCAGCATCAGCGGCTTGCGCGTGGGGCGCCGGGGCGACCTCTGGTTGGCGTGCGCTGCATCGCTGTGCCGCGTCGACAGCGCCGGCGTGGCGACCTGGAAGCTGCCAGGCCCGATCGACCCCGGCGTTCCGATCGGCATCCTGCCGGACAGCCGCGGCGACGTGTGGGTCAACAGCTCGTCGCGGCAGCTGCAGTTGCCGGCGGCGCAGCATGACTTCATCGATCGCAGCGACGCACGCGCGAACCGCGGGTCCGTCCACGTCTACACGCCGATCGTCGAAGACGCGTGGGGACACATCCTGACCCGCAGCAGCGACGACGGCGTGATTCGCTGGGACGGCAGCCGCTGGGAAGCCATCGGCCCTGCCGACGGGCTCTCGGTGAGCGGAGGGGTCAACGCGATCCTCGCCGACCGGGACGGCGGGGTGTGGCTGGGGACCAGCGGCCGCGGCGTGGTCCGATGGGTCGGCTACCGTCACTTCTCGGCGTGGACGACGCGAGAGAACCTGCCGCACGACGACGTCTGGTCGTTCATGCGTGATGGACCCGGGCGGCTGCTGGTCGGGACCGGCGCAGGCGCGGTGTGGCTGGACGATCGCGAGCAGCGCGCCGCCCGACGCGTGGGCGGCGGTGACGGCGCCGACACCCATCAGGCCGGGTCACTGGCCCGCGACCAGGCCGGCAACCTCTGGATCGGTACGTTCACGGGGGCGCTCATGAAGATCGATGCGCGCACCCGGGTGCGGTCCGTGGTGGCGACGCTGCCGCTGATCTTTCGCGTCCATGTGGATTCGAGCGGCGTCTTGTGGATCGGCACCAAGCATGGCGTCTTCGTGATCGACCTGCCGGCCGGCGACCACACGCCTCGCCGCGTCGACGACAAGGTGGCGGGCTTCGGCCCGGCGCCCGACCCGCAGGCCACGGACATCTGCGAGCGCGTGCCGGGCGAGGTCTGGGTCACCACGAGCTTGGGGCTGCTGCGTTGGAAAGACGCCGAACTCATGAAGATGGCGCTGCCGGCACATGACGGCATGGCGTCCACGGAGCAGGGCCTGCTGGCCTGCGGCGCGAAGGGCGGCGTGTGGCTCGTGGGTGGGCCCGGTCCGCCGGGCGTCTGGCAACTCGGATCGATGGCTGCGGCTGCCGCTCAGAACGAGGTCGTGACGCGGGTGCTGGCAGATCGCCATGTGATGTCGCTGCACGAGGACCGGCGCGGGTGGCTGTGGGTCAGCACCGACGACGGCGTTTTCGTCTTCGACGGCGTGCGTTCTCGCCACCTGAACCAGGATGCCGGCCTGCTCTGGAACGACTGCAACCAAGGTGCGCTCTACGAGGACGACGACGGGTCGATGTGGGTCGGCACGAGCCGCGGCGCGTCGCACGTCGAGAACACGGAGACGCTCTTCGATCTGCCGGCACCGCGGGTACGGATCGAGAGCGTGAGCCGCGACGGCCAAGCCTTGCAGCTCGGCGCCGGTGCTTCGCTGCCCTGGACGCGCAGCGCGTTGACGATCAGGGCGGTCAGCCTGTCCTTCGACAGCCCGCGCGCGGTTCGCTTTCGGCATCGGATGCTGGGCCTCGACGACGAATGGTCTGCGATCACGGCGGCGGAGGTCACGTACCCCGCGCTGCCGCCCGGGCACTACCGCTACGAAATCATGGCCCAGAACGACGACCTGCGGACCCAGTCGCCGCCGGCATTCGTCGAGTTCGAGATCCTGCCGCCCTGGTGGCGCAGCACGGTCTTCTATGTCGCGTGCGTGCTGTTGTTCGGCATGGCGGTGGTCTCGCTCTTCCGCTGGCGAGTGCGTGCGCTGAGCCTGAATCAGGCGCGTCTCGAGGCGCTGGTTCAGGTGCGCACGCGCGAACTCGAAAGCTCGCGCGAGCAGATGCGCGAGCTCGCGTTGAAGGACGGGCTGACCGGCGTGTGGAACCGGCGCGCGCTCACCGACCTTCTTCAGACCGAGCTGGCGCGCGCCCTGCGCCAGGGCGAGCCGCTGACCCTGGTGATGGCCGACGCCGATCACTTCAAGCGCGTCAACGACACCCTTGGGCACCAGGCCGGCGACGAGATCCTGAAAGAATTGGCGCGGCGCTTCGTCGCTGTCACGCGCGCGTACGACACGGTGGGGCGCTACGGCGGCGAGGAGTTCATCATCGTGCTGCCGGGTTTGCAGTCCAACCGGGCGGAAGACCGCGCGCGCATCGAAGCGTTCCACCGGATCGTGTCCGACACGCCCATGGACATCGGCGGCGAGCAACGGCTGTCGCTGACCTGCAGCTTCGGCGTGGCCGGGGTCGACGCCACGGTGCAGGTCAGTGTCGAGCAGCTCATCGCCAGAGCCGACAAGGCACTCTACCGAGCCAAGGAACTCGGCCGCGACCGGATCGAATACGGTTGATGTCTCGAGGGCGGCGCCAGCAAGAAAAAGGCGATGCTGGCACGATACGGCTTCTTCAACGAGCCGGACACTCGCATGACCCAAACCAGCCCCACGATCCGCATCGAGCAGCACGGCGACGCCGATGCGATGCACCTCGTCGACTTGGCCGTCGGCGAGCCCGGCCCGGGCGAGATCCGCATCCGCCACCATGCCTGCGGGCTGAACTTCATCGACGTGTACCAGCGCTCGGGCGTGTACGCGCTGCCGATGCCGCTGTCGCTCGGCATGGAGGCCGCGGGCGTGGTCGAGGCAGTGGGCGAGGGCGTCACGCACCTGAAGGCTGGCGACCGCGCCGCGTACGCGAGCAACCCGCCCGGCGCCTATTCGACGCTGCGTGTGATGCCGGCGAAATGCGTCGTCAAGCTGCCCGACGCGATCTCGTTCGAGACCGGCGCGGCGATGATGCTCAAGGGCTTGACCGCGCAATACCTGCTGCGCAAGACGCTGCCGGTCGAAGGCTTGCAGGCCGGTGACTTCGTGCTGTTCCATGCGGCGGCGGGCGGCGTCGGCCTGATCGCCTGCCAGTGGGCCAAGGCACTCGGCCTGCGCCTGATCGCGACCGCGGGCAGCGACGAGAAGTGCGCGTTGGCGCTGGCGCACGGTGCTGCGTTCGCGATCAACTACCGGACCGAGGATTTCGTCGCGCGCGTCAAGGAGATCACCGGCGGCAAAGGCGTGAAGGTGGTCTACGACTCGGTCGGCAAGGACACGTTCGAGAAGTCGCTCGACTGCCTGCGCCCGTTCGGCCTGATGGCCAGCTTCGGCAACGCCTCGGGCGTGGTGCCGCCGTTCGCGCCGGGCATCCTCGGGCCGAAGGGATCGCTGTACCTGACGCGCGCGACGCTGTTCACCCACATCGCCACGCGCGAAGCCACGCAGGCGATGGCCGACGAATTGTTCGCGGTGGTCGCGAGCGGCCAAGTCAAGATCCTGATCGAGCAGCGCTACGCGCTCAAGGACGTGGCCCAGGCGCACCGCGATCTGGAAGCGCGCAAGAACACCGGCTGCAGCGTGCTGATCCCCTGATCAGCCAACAACGAATGCTGCGTCAGGCGGCGCGGGCGGCGGCGAACTCGCTCGCGAGCCCGTCGATGCTGAGCAGCGTCAGCATGTGCCGGTCGGTGGCACCGCTGAACGACAGCACGCCCTCGGCGTGCCGGTCGTGGGTCGCGAGGTAGCCGGCGAGCGGGCGCACGGCCGACGACGCGATGTCGAGCACCTGGCCGAGTTCGTCGACGCGCAGGCCGAAGGTCGAACGGCCGCGGCCCTTGCACAGGATCACCGGCGCCTGCGTCTCGGCCCGGCCGCGCGGCGCGGCGCGCCGCACCGTGCGCAGGTCGATCACGGTCACCGCTTCGTTGCCGTGCATCACCATCCCGGCGACCGAGGCCGGGCTGCCCGGCAGCAGCGTGAGCTGCGCAACGTCTATCGCTTCGACGACGCCCGCGGCGTCCAGCGCCAGCCATTCGCCGGCGCAGTAGAAGCTCGCCACCTGGCGCGTGCCGGCGTCGCTCTTCGACGGCGCAGGTGGGCTCACCCGCGTGGCGCCAGTGGCATGCTCGGCGGTGGCCTCGCTGGCGCCGACGCGGATCAGCACGAGGCAGGCCACGTCGTCATCGTGCACCGCATCGGCGCTGTTGTACTCGCGGTAGCCGCGCGACATCGACGCGCCGGCCGCGTAGACCGTGCCGTTCAGCGTCTGCACCCATTGGCGCGATTCGCCGCGCGCCAGCGTGCCGAGTTCGCTCTTGAACGCGAGTGCCTGGCCGATCGGGAAGGCCAGCGCATTGGTGCTCGACACCGTCAGGCCGCTGCGCGTCACGAACAGGCCGGTGGCCTCGGGCATCGGGTCGCCGGCGGCGGTCTTGGGCAAGGTGTCGCGCAGCATCGCCTCGAACTGCGGCTCGCCATCGAACACGATCGCCACCGCGCCGTTGCCGGCGCTGCAGCGCAGCGCCGCGGCGTAGACATAGGTCATGCGGTCGGCGTAGAGCGGGCTGGCTTCGAAGCCCGAGCGCACGTGGGCCTGGCCGTCGCGCAAGGCCAGCGCCGGGCGCACCCAGGCGGCATCCAGCGTCTGGCCGAGCCACGCCGCGCCGGCTGCGTTCGAGGCCGCGACGACGCGCCCCTGCGGGTCGAGTAGCAGCAGCGATGCATACACGGTGTACAGGCTGTTGATGTGCGCGAGCACCTTCGCGGCGGCATCGACGGTCGCCGCGCCGGGCGCGTCCAGCGCTTGTTGCAGCGTGCCGTCCAGCGCCCACCAGCGGCAGTCGTTGGCGCGCTCGTAGAGGTTGCGGTCCATGATGTCGATCGCGAAGGCCGCGCATGACCTGGCCTCGTCGAGGATGGCCGTGGCGGTGGACTGCTGCAGGTCGCCGATGGCCTGTTCGATGACCGACTTGATGCGTGCGCCGGTGCTCGTGACCTGCTGCAGCAGCGCGGCGCCGAAGCCGCTGCTGTTGTCCGCGCGCTGGCGGCCGCGCACCTCGCCGTTCCAGACCGAGCGCTCGAGGCCGCGCTGGATGTGCCGCGCCTGCAGCGGGATGCTGCGCAGCTCGTCGGCGACCAGGCTGCTGTTGTTCAGCGTGCCGGCCGGGAAGGCCGGCAGCGTCTCGCCGCCGCTGCGTTCCTCGGCGCGAAACACCTGGTCGACCGGTACCAGCATGCAGGCGGTCCAGCCCGGCCCGGCATAGCCCTGGTAGCCGGTGGCCGACACCGACGCGACGAGGTACTCGCGCCCGCCGAAGAACAGCCGGTGATCGCGCGCACGGCTGGGCGCAAGCTGCGCGCCGACCGGCAGGTGCCAGATGTCGGAGCTGGCGAGCACCGCGCCGCCGGCATCGCACAGCACCGTGACGCTGCACGGGCCGACGGGTGCCAGGTGATTGAAGATCGCGCTCATCTCGTCGTCGAAGCGGAACGACAGGCACAGGCTGCCCAGCAGCTGGTGCGTGCGCGCGTCGCGGACGGCGGCCGAATACACGAGGCCGCGCCGGCCATCGAGCACATCGATCGCGCCGAAGGACTCGACGAACGGCGCGTTGCCGCGCTGCGACTGCGCGACCAGCGCGTGCCGGCAGCGATCGGCGCTGGCGCTGCCGTCGAGGCGCGCGCGCACGCGGCCGTCCGGGTCGAGCACGATCACGTCGTCGTAGACCGAGTACTTGGCCACATAGGCCTCGAAGCGCGTGCGCAGCGCCGCGGCGGCGGGCGCGTCGTCAGGCGCGAGCAGGAAGCCGCGCACCGCGCTGTCGGTTGCGAGAAAGCCGACGTCGGCGGTGCGCTCGAAGAGGTTGCGAACCAGGATGTCGATCGCCACCTGGGCCTGCGCCTGCATGCGGTGCAGCGTGTTGCGCAGCAGCGATTGCGCGAGCGAACCGAGCAGCGTGGCGCTGAGCGCGCGGAACTCGTCCGCGGTGGTGGTGATGTCGGTGGCGATGCCGCTCATCTGGCCCAGCAGCGTGAGCTGGTCCCAGACGTCTTGCAGGCGCTGCAGCGATTCGCGGTAGCCGCTGACCAGCTCCATGCGCGACACGAGGGCAGCCACCCTCGCATCGAAACCTGCCGCCGCGCCTTGTACTGCTGTCGTCGTCATGTGTCCGCCCAACCGGTTGCTCTGTGCGCGGGGTGCGCTCGGGAGCTATCGGCATAGTCGCGCGGGCCTTGAGGCGGCCGCTGTGACGGATTGACTGGTGCGTGTCAGCGTGCGCGGCGCACGCGCAGCAGTTCGTCCAGGATCAGCAGCGCGGCCCCGACGGTGATCGCGCTGTCGGCGACGTTGAACGACGGGAAATAGGCGTTGGCGTAGTGCACCTGGAGGAAGTCGACGACGTAGCCGTGCATCAGGCGGTCGATGACGTTGCCGACCGCGCCGCCGAGAATCAGCGCCAGCGCCCAGCTGAACAACCGCTGCCCGCCGTGGCTGCGCAGCATCCAGACGATGAACAGCGCGGCCGCCACGCCGAGGCCGACGAAGAACCAGCGCTGCCAACCGTTCGCGCCGGCGAGGAACGAGAACGCCGCGCCGGTGTTGTGCACGCGCACGATGTTGAAGAACGGCGTGACGGTGTGGCTGCCGTTGTTCGCGAACGCACCGAGGATCAGCGTCTTCGTGAATTGGTCGATCAGCACGACGATGGCCGCGAGGCCGAGCCAGGGCAGCAGGGCCCCATTGCTTCGTTGCGTTGCCATCAGGCCACCGTGCGCGTTTCGCCCGCGCCGTAGAGGTTGCTGGTGCAGCGGCCGCAGATCGTCGGGTGGGCCGCATCGGCGCCGACGTCGTCGCGGTAGTGCCAGCAGCGTTCGCATTTGGTGGCGGTCGACGGTGTCACCTGCACCGCGAGCTCGGCTGCATCGGACAGCGCGGCCTGCGAGGTGATCGTGACGAAGCGCAGGTCGTCGCCCAGCGATGCGAGCAGCGCGTGATCGGCCGTGTTCGCGCTGATCGTGAGCGCCGCCTGCAGCGACGAGCCGACCTGGCCGGCGGCGCGCAGCGCTTCGATCTCCTTGTTCGCCACATCGCGAATCGCGCGGATGCGCGCCCACTTTGCGAGCAGCACATCGCCGCGCCAAGCGCTCACGTCCGCGTAGGTCTCGACGAAGATCGAGCCGGTCTTGTCGGGCGCGAACACCTTCCAGGCCTCTTCGGCGGTGAAGCTCAGGAACGGCGCCATCCAGCGCAGCATCGCGTGCGTGATGTGCCACAGCGCGGTCTGCGCCGAGCGGCGCGCGCGGCTGTTCGGCGCGGTCGTGTAGAGCCGGTCCTTGAGCACGTCGAGGTAGAACGCGCCCAGGTCTTCGCTGCAGAACACTTGCAGCTTCGCGACCACCGGGTGGAACTCGAAGACCTCGTAGTGCGCGAGCACCTCATGCTGGAACTGCGCCGCGCGGGCCAGCGCCCAGCGGTCGATCTCGAGCATGTCGCCGAGCGGCACCGCATTCTTCGCGGCATCGAAGTCGCTGGTGTTCGCGAGCAAAAAGCGCAGCGTGTTGCGGATGCGGCGGTAGGCATCGACGACGCGCGCGAGGATCTTCGCGTCGATGCCGAGGTCGCCCGAGTAGTCGGTCGACGCGCACCACAGGCGGATGATTTCGGCGCCGAGCTTGCCCACCGAGTCCTGCAGCGAGATCACGTTGCCCAGGCTCTTGCTCATCTTGCGGCCCGCGCCGTCGACCGTGAAGCCGTGCGTCAGCAGGCCCTTGTACGGCGCGTGGCCTTCCATCGCGCAGCAGATCAGCAGCGATGAATGGAACCAGCCGCGGTGCTGGTCGTGGCCCTCGAGATAGAGGTCGGCCTCGGGGCCGTGCGCGCCGTCGAGAAAGCCGCTGCTCGTGCCGGGGTGGCTGCCGCGCAGCACGTGGAAGAAGGTCGAGCCCGAGTCGAACCAGACGTCGAGGATGTCGTTGCTCTTGGTGTACTGCGACGCCTCGGCCCCGAGCACGTCGTCAACCGTCAAACGCGACCACGCTTCGACGCCGCCCTGCTCGACGATGCCCGCCGCGCGATCGATCAGCGCCATCGTGTCGGGGTGCAGCTCGCCGCTGTCCTTGTGCAGGAAGAACGGCAGCGGCACGCCCCAGTTGCGCTGGCGGCTGATGCACCAGTCGGGCCGGTTCGCGATCATGTC
>Ga0307509_10002568_pt1 | contig 29156 bp, 34 predicted proteins | sample 10_EM_MG_FD_202245 | JGI IMG/M metagenome (GOLD analysis project Ga0307509, IMG submission 202245) | Populus trichocarpa ectomycorrhiza microbial communities from riparian zone in the Pacific Northwest, United States - 10_EM | ecosystem: Host-associated > Plants > Roots > Unclassified | place...
GACTTTCAGGAAACGGACGTTTTCCAGATTCACCGAGCCCGCAGCACCGGAACAATGGCTTTCCGTAGCGGTGGTCCCAGAAATGATTGGGTATGGATCCAGGCGGGCGGAGAGGACAGTTATGGATATCTTCGGGGGCGGGGGGTGGCGCAAGTGTCAGCCCTTTTCAAAATAAGAAACGTCTTTAGTGAGGCCGCTGGTGTCTGGTGCCTAGCACTACTTCGCGTACTCGATCCGATCAATTCTGGTAGATTCTATCTCGCAACGGGACATATAGGAGTCCGGAAGCGGCGCTGTGGTCGAGAGATGCGAATAGTTGATATAGGGACAGTGATTGGACAGCCACATGTAATTCCCACGGGGGAGGGCCAATGGATAGTAAATCACAGGATTGATCTGCGGACGTTTAATGAAATATATTAGATTATGCAGTACTACTGGATTGTGTATAATATGCACACGGCCGAGTTGAAGCCGGAGGCTTCAGATAGCAATTGCCACCCGGGTGCCCGGATTCAACACGGCTGTGAGAGTCGGGCGGATTTGTGAAATATATTGTGGATTAGACTACCCAATTGTGTATTATACGCACGGGGCTGAGTTGAAGCCGGAGGCGTGAGATGGCAATTCCCATCCAGGTACCCGGATTGAATTGGGCCACGAGGGTGTAGCAGACTACCATTAATGAAATATATATAATTATATACAGGATATGCTAGAAATCGAGAGAGGGGAAAGCGGACGAAGGTATGCATCTGAGTAGGGGGACCGGCAGGGTGCAGATGAGGGTAAGAGTCCGCGAAGGGCGCCGGCAGGGTGCGGACGAGGGTAAGAGTCCGCGAAGGGCGCCGGCAGGGTGCGGACGAGGGGAGGAGTCGGCGTAGAGTGTCGGTAGGGTGTTGCAGGCATTATGGGCCGTCCCCCGACGAATCTAGGCCGTCGGGCTCCCAGAATCTGACTTGTCTACTCGAGAGACCCCCGGGGGAGAAGAGACTGAAGGTGGGTGTTCAGACGGAATCAGGCCGTGACAAGTGCGCCGGGTGGTGAGGACGGGAACAAGGGTGTTGGGAGGCACCAGGCGCAGGAGGTGCAATCCTAGGACGCACGGACGTTCAGGACGTTCAGGACGGACAGGACACAAAGGCGGACGTTTAGGACGTACGCAACCAATGGGGCGGATGCACGCCGTCCAGACGCAGGCCCTATCCGTCTGGCGTAAACATTTTTTTTGCTGATGCACATGGGGACAACACCATGGAGGAATAGAAAAGAAGAACAATTAAAGTCATAACAGTTGAAAAGAGAGGTGAATTAAGATAAAGAAAAAGACAATCCCCGAATATGCTTAGGTGGTAGCGCTCTCACCAGCAGTAGCTCCTGCCCTCCCACCACCACCCCCGGAGCGCATCGGCACCCTACCGCTACCACCGCTCCAACCACTCCCACCATGGCCCGCAGAGCGCCTACGAGGCCCACTTCAACCACTCCAACCCCTACCACGAGTCGGCTGAACTGGCGTCCGCGGCGTACGACTACTAAGCCCAGCCCCAGACGGCCCTGTTCCAGCGGGGTGTGCAGGTGTGCCTCTGAGGGCCCCGGTCACCACCCTACTACTAGAGCCACCACCCACCCAGCACCCATATCCCCGGTAGCATGGTCTCCCTGGGCACCTCTTGCATCACCTTCCTCGCCACCACTTCCATCTCCCATACCAGAACCCACACCCCCAACCAAATTTCCTTGTCTAACAACTCCCTCAGCACCGCCCGTAGTACCACTACCACCAGTCCGGCTAGTGCTCCCAGGGCCACCATACAAGCGACGGCGTACAGGTGGACGAGGATTATCGCTGTCGTCACTTTCACTGTCACTACCGTCATTGGCAGGAGGGGAGTGATGGAAAGAAGCTCCCTGTCGACGGGGAGGGGCACCCCGCCGAGGAGGTAGAGGGGGAGCGGGCCCGGGAGCAGGAACACCTGCAGGACGAGGTGCACCACCGGAACGACAAGCACCACCGGGACCACAAGCACCACCGGGACCACAAGCACCACCGGGACCACAAGCACCACCGGGACGATAAGCACCACCGGGACAAGGAGCACCACCAGGACGATGAGCACCACCGGGACAAGGAGCACCACCGGGACTAGGAGCACCACCGGGACGAGAAGCACCACTGGGAGGAGGGGGAGGAGGAGGTGCACCCGCAGGACGAGGAGGAGGAGGAGATGCACCCCTGGGAGCACCGCCGTCCTCATTTACATGTCGTCTCATCTCTTCCCGAGTGGCACCATCTGGCTGGCCAGCCATAACATTCATGCCATCCTCAACTAATCTCAGGTCATGGACCATGAGGGTAACGCGACCAGCATGTGCCGCACCGAGGGCTCCAGCTATGAACAAAGAATTAGTAAATCAGATAATTATACAAGGAGAGGAACTCAACTTACCGGTCATTGTCATCACCAGGAACTCTTCCACTGCCACCTGGAGGCATTGAACAGCTGATCTCTGCCAACGGAATTGTTGCTCGAGTGCCAAATCTGACACAATCACCTGGCAAGGACGATAGAAGGCGGCCTTGGGAATTAGGTTCCCGCCATCGCGGCGATACTTAATAATATCTGCCCTTGCGACCCTGCTCGTGGGATACCGAGCCGGCTGCGGGACCCCACCAACAAGCCTCCCAGCTCTTTTCCGACCAAGATGCCGAGTTGGGGGCCCCCAATTTGCACCACCCTTGCGGCGCAAGATACCATCATTTGCGCGACTTTTGGGAGGCATTGAGCCGGAGTTACTTTTTTGGTGTTTGCTTGTTTGTTGCATTGACAGACAGGTGAGTGAGGACAGAGGTTTACAGGATAAGAGAGAAGGGTTTTTGCTCAGAAGTTAGACGCAAAATGATCTTTGGTGTGTCGGTGACTGGAGTTTGCTTCCTTGGGTGTATGTGTATTTGTGGGTATGTATATTTGTGCGTATGTGTATTTGTGCGTATGTGTATGGACCCTATACCTTCCCTGATTGCTGAGTCGGATATTAGGGCTTGCTAAGAGGAAGCAGTGTGTTGGAGGAGAGGTGGGTAAAGAGTTATTTTATACCAACGAAATAAAAATTGGTTATTTCATGAGGAGTGCCTTTCAAGCCCCCTTCTCATATCTTTCCGGGAGTCCCCTGCAGTTTAGGCGGATATTGATTCATGAGGTCTAGATGAGTAAACGACAGTTAAGGTTGATAGGGCATGGGTATATACATACACTTGAATTGTACCATGGTTAAAGTCCCGTAAGACTGCAACCCCCAGTCTACCATCACACGGAATGTGCAATCCCTTCCATGTAGAAATCGCTTGAAGATGTTGTACTAGACATTGTATTTGTTCCGAGGTGTTGGGTCTTCCCTGGTTATGTATCAAGTGTACAATTGTAGTCACAAAATCAACCTGGAGAGTACGCCCCTCCCATCTTTCCTCCGAACTCAAACACCCAGCTCTCCTTGCTATAATTTCCTTTCTCTGATAGTATGATGAAAGCAATTAGCAGAAGGCTTGAATCTGGAGGGTCATTCATCTCACACTTAGAAGTTGGTGAGTAGGGCTTTTGGTTAGGCTGCCGCGGTAGGGAGAAGGGCTCGACGTATGACTGCGGGTAGACCGTGACGATGTTTTCAAGAGGTGAACCAACTTTTTCCTTTCTTTTTAAGAGAGGCCAAATTAACTCCTCTTCTTTCTCACCACACTCTTACCTTCTTGATCCACGCTCTCGCCATCAACACCATCCTCAGGTCGCTCTGCCCTTTGCGCTGCAATCCGGCTTCTCTTTTTCATACAGAAGCAAACTCGGCAGTAAAAACAAAAAAAAAGAAAAAAGAAAGAAAATGAACACCCTTGGCTCTGGCCCCACCAACCCGGATACGCCCCTCTACTGGTACCATCCTCTCTACTTCCCTTACTTTCTCTACTACATCAGAGCGCACGCCTGCAAAAGGTCGCTGAATAGGATTACTTATTGCCCGATTCCCAATAGTAAGTTAGTCACCATCAACACAGTGGTCTTTTCTCCTTTGCTCTTTTATCACCCCTCAAATCATACGCCGAGTTCATATGAACAAATCATACGCACAAAATCATACGCACAAATTATATGTACTAACATTGATCAATAGAATACATTTTTCCAAGAGCAATGCCATCGGCTTATAAGTGGAGGCCGCTTCAGGCAGGCGCTTTGGGGGATTCAGCAAATCCTGAGACCACCCACCGGAATGCACATAGGACGAGCCATACCCCCGTGGAAACTGCGTTCGAACGTGTAAGAGCGAACCGAGGCAATCACCTAAAACAACACCGTGATTTTGCGCGAAGATATGATGAGTACCAGGCGCTTGACGACGAGACCAAAGCCCAAGTGGATCGCCAGATGATAGTGGAGGAGAACGAGGTCCAGGAGCAGGAATGTGTGGCAATCCTGGCGGATTGGCGTCGATACTATCCAAACCAGTTTCGCGACGATGGTTTGCCACTTGTGAACCCCCCAACCCCTGTCGAAGTTGATTCTCCACGGAATTCGCCGGCATCGCCTGTATTTCCATCACCAAAGATCAGGCCCGCAGTGCGAATGAACAGTCTGCTCGACAGTGTGGTGAAGCGACCCAGAAGCTCGTCAACTGGGTCTGCGCTGGTACCGCCTCAAGGGCGTTCTGTATCTCAGGACGCGGCTCCGAGGCGCACCCGCCAGCTAGCACTTCGGCAGTGCAGTTATTCACGCACAATGTGTGGGGCCCCGGTATCCCCTACAGGGTCCCCTGTTGGACGTCCTGTGGCTTTGGTGAGGGCAGCTACATGTAATACAGGGAGCACAAGGGAACCTATCCCACATCGCACCAGGTTTAGGATCGGACTAGGTAGCCGGAGGGGAAACTCCCGCGCTAATAATCCACAGTGAAGGGAGTCATTTTAAAATTTGCCTAATTAACTTGAGATGTGCTTACAAATATTCAGTGTTGTTTAGCTCGGACAGGCCCCTCAATGCCTATGGGCGGAGAGGACAGTACTTCTGAGTACAGATTGATGGAGGAGGATATGGAAGGAGATTTAGACATGACGGTTCGAGAGGATGAGCTCGACGAAAAGGGTACACCTTTGATTGACAGGGTGAAGCATGTTGAGTTGCTTTTGCCAAATGCGGAGGTCTACGAACAGTGGGAAGACGATAAAGAGAATGACGATGTCGATTTTATCGACCTATATGAGTCTGGTAATAAGGGTGGCAATGGCTCAGAGGATTCCGATGAGGTCTGTGTGGAAGAGGAGAACGACGAGGAGGACGCGGAGGATCTGGAGGGCGAGCAGGAGGACGTGGAGGGCTGGGAGAAGGGTGATGATGATGTCCATATGACGGACGAAGGGGAAACCTCCGGCTCAGGTTTGGCAAGTAGGTTGCGAGACTTAGGTCGCCCTGACTCTGCATCTTCCTCTGGTGGTCTGTACGGCGATGTGGCAGAACACTGTTTCCGTGCTGGCACCCAAGAGATTGGAGAGAGGCTGCTTGGGCAGGCTATGACACCCAAGGATTTCTTCACAAGCCCGGAAGACCAACAGGACAGCATTGAAAATATTGTCACCAAGAGAAAGCCCTTTCTTGCGGACAATGCCCGTCTTATTATTGATCTCGAGGCAGCCACTAGGGAAGACGCAGAAGAACAAGGAATTGACATGGAGGAGATGGATAGCATTGACCGCGAGATGGATAGGCAGGCCCTCCTCAATATGGCTAGCCAGTACTTGCCTCACCGCGTGAAACAGGAGCCGGAGGATTAACAATTTCTACTTCCCTCTATTTTCTTTTCTTGTTATCTCCTAGTTCTTTTCCTGACCTCTCACACCGGTTGTGCCTTCCTTACTCTCCTTAATACGGTTCCTCTTACCTTGCCTTACCTGCACTCCCACTTCTGTATATATCCACTACAATATCTCACGTTTGGTTTCATCCTTAGCCCGTATTCATTCTCCCATATCGTAAGTCCGGGGGCTGTTTTCCTTGGCGTAGATTCTTACGCAGCACGCTACCACCTTTCTTGTTCTCTCTCACTCTGAATTTCCAGAGACTGACACTCCTTTAGAGTTTAATTTCTTTTGTTATCATACCCGGCGCCTATACAGATTCCGCTCTTTTCTTTTATGTCATGATTGAGTGGGTGACCTTACTCTTCGCAGTATAATGTAATAGGATAGCAGTTTAGATGTTAGAAATACTCTCACATAACGATAAGCTTGAGCACAGATTGAGATTGTCTATTTAGTCCTTTGCTTCTGGTTTCTTCGGCAAAATCTATACCCCCAAAGACATACGCCCAAAACCATGTACCCAAAGTGATGCGCCCAAAGCCATGCGTTCTAAAGCCATACACTTAAAGCATACGCTCAGAGCATAGGCCCAGAGCGTATGGCCAAAGCAAACGCCCAGAGCGGACGCCCAAAACCCACGGCCAAAACACACGCCGAAAACACACGCCGAAAACACATGCCCAAAACGCACGCCCAAAACACACGCCCAAAGCACACGCCTAAAGCTTACACCCAAAACTCACGCCCAAAACACACCCCCAAAGCACACCCCCAAAGCTTACGCCCAAAACACACGCTGAAAGCATACGCCCAAAGCATACGCCCAAAGCATACGCCCAAAATACCCGCCCAAAGCAGTTGATGTAAAGACGCCCCCTGCGAATGTTTAATTATAATTTTGGTTCAAATATGTGAGGGAATAGCCACGCATATTCCTCTACAGAAGTTAAGCTCTGCAGTTTTCAGGATAGGCTTCTATCTCAGAATCAGAATCAGAATCCACAATCGTACAATGAACAAGACCCATGACAACTCTGCTATTTGTACTTCCACTACGCATCATTTCCATTGAATGCAGAGTTGCACAGATGTAAATTCCTGCTCCTAGAGCATCAAGGATCCCGGTGTACTCTGTATCGTCACAGTCGAAGAACCCGGACACCATCTCCTTCCGCTATAGCTCCACATTCTCAGACATGTCTTTATGTACCTTGGTTCCCAACCAATCCATCTGGCCCAAGACGGGGGCATGCATTCCAGCCTTTGGATAATCCATCATGTCTGCCACATCATTGTGTCAGATAGGTTCCTGGCATTGATATTGAATATTTGACTTACAGAAGAAGCGTATGACTTTATGACCACAGGAAAGCGAGTAGAGATAAGGATGTGAAAACAAGGTTGGTTCCAGGTCGCCGTAGTTGTCTAGAGAGCTCTGGGGAAAGCCTTGGGCTTCCAATCTGCTATAGTCGACTGGAGCATGGGCCATTGCGCGAAGCCAAGGAAGTGGAACGATACCGGGCTCGGTATTACGCGGTGCAGTCGATGCAATCAGAATGTTGTTCCTGATTGTGCTCATGATACTAATGAAGGATGGACATGTAGAGATGTAGAAAGATCGTGCTTTTATAGTAAGACCAAACGGTTTTGAAGTAGGAAAAAACTATAAACGGATTTTATCAAGACCAGCTACTTATACATTAAGTCAACACGAGTAAGGCTTGATAGAACATAATTAAAGAGTGTATAAATTATAGAAATTCAGAAGTCAGAATGAAGTTATTGTTAACTGTCTGAGGCTGGAACTAAGCCCCAGATTATTTTGCCTTTTACCACACGCCTGCCTGAGTCACACTGCGGAATTATTTCTAAGCTTGAGACCCGACCCTTATTCTCATACCCTAACTCAAGCACCTGTATGATAACGCAGGATTCCCTTGTTCTACGTTCCAACATTCCAGCGATCCGTCCACCTCGTAACAATTTGACTCCCTTCCCCCCACCATTTGCCCACTCGAATCCACACATCTCGAATTGGTACCCGTGTCCTATCCGTGGTGACCGGCTATCGGCCCAAGCTTTGTTCATCGCTCACTATCACCTTTCATAGTTCTACTTGGCTGCACACCTGCAACAGGTGGGATTCAGTAACAGCTTACAGAAAAAAATGTCCACCTTCATTCTGCCAAATGAAAGGGGAAAAAGGTCGATTATTTCATCAAGGCCAAATGTCCAGGTATAAAACTCATGCATTGGAGCTTCCTCGATTGGGGCCGTTGTCATCGCCTTAGTTGTAAATAAAGCAAAGGCGGCAAAGGCTGAGGGCAGTAGCATCAAGATGGTTATGGTATGAGATTCTTGTGAGTATCTAAGTGGAGCATAATTACATAGCATAATTACCAACCTATATATAAGGGTTATAATCAGGAATCATCTTTAATGACTCCGAAAGGCACTGAGTGCCTTCGTCACTGCATGTTATTCAAGTATTAGATCCTCACCTTGGGTTTGCTTTCAATAGTTGCGACAGCTTCACGAGACCCCGTACTTGCAGGTTTGATTCAAGATTTGGTTGCCATGTAGGAGCGAATGCGCTGTATGAGAGTCTTCAATTGGAACTAGTCAACTCGCGTAAAAGATTAAATTTGGTTACCTCAGATTATGATTGAACAGGGTATATCAACCCCTACTGGATTTGGACTAATGCTATGCCCAAAGCACAGCGGTGAATACCAATTCATGTAGCTGCTACCGTGCCTAATGCTAGAGTGCGGCTATTTTCAAAAAAGTAATTCACATGCAACCATACACCACCATACGCAGAAAATTCCTACGCACAATGGTTCCTACGCATGCATGTTTGTATACTCAATTGATAGACCCAAAGGTTATGCGAGCAATGAAATGGATCCCAGAATGGAAGCCAGCTTGGGTACTTAGCTTAGCTGGGCCAACTTATAACCTTCATTCATATACCTACCACAGCTGTACTTCAATATAAATATCATTCGGGATCCAAGGGGATCTTTTACTGTACACGGATAGCTAGAACTATCTCAACCTAATGTCTTCCCAACGAGAATCTTCCATGATAGGCAGCCAACGGGGGCTCTACACCTCCGGGGCAAGAAGCCGTACCTCTTTTTTACGGTTCCACGAAAGCCCTGCACGCGAATACTCTCCATCTTTATCCCAATTCTCGGTAGAATCCATCCCATATGGGAGTGAAGGACCGGTAACACTAACCCCAAGACCTCTGACTCATGTGGCCCGCCCACCCCTTTCAAGTTCCACCACACCCTTGCGCTCCGATTCGCTAGCGCTGCCCCCTGGAAACCAAGATCACCCCCGGAATCTGCTTCATCCGCTAGCAGTGACTTTGTCAACAACCGACACAGTTACATTTGAGATATTTGGAAACTTTTATCTCTATACGGAGGAATATCATGAGAGTTGGATGGAGTGGTGGCAAGGCACACCAGGGTATATAGCCTATGCTGCGAAATATGCTGGCAAGAAAAAGATACGGTGGAACTCGGATCTTTGAGGCACAGAGGTGGGGAAATACTTTCAACAATCTGCCGACCGTTTAGGTAGTGCTATTGGCACGCCGAGAGTAATGTGCATTATGTGCAGAAAGGTCCTTGCTCACCCAAGTGGTACGGGGACTAGCTCGATGCATGACCATAACAGGTCCTCTGCTTGGCTGAAATCGAGAAAGATTACCGGATATGATGGGCGGGCTGGAAGCCCGGTTGGTAGAGCCGTTCTTACGCTATTGCAAAAAGGGACTAAAACTAGAAATAGGCGTAGGTTTATTGATCTGGCCACATCAGCAGGATTCCATCAGCATGATTTCGAAGAATACTTTCTAAAAGCGTTTTTAGCAACGAATCTCGCCTTTAATTGCTCCAACAACCTTTCCTTTCGTTGTGTCTTCAAGGACATTCGTCCGGGAGTCGAAATCCCCAGCCCAAGGACATTAACTCAGCATTTGAAACGGCTGGGAAAGTCTACAGTGGATGATATTCGAACATGTCTTCCTGCTGCAGGAAATATTTCTCTGTCTGCCGATACATGGATTTCACTGAACAAACTTGCTTTTTTAGCAATTGTGGCTTATTGGATCTCTGATAGGTGGCAGATGGGGGAGGTTCGGATTTGGTTTGAGGAAATCAGGGGTTCTCATACGGGGGCTAATATGGCAGTGATAATTAATGACGTTCTAGCCAGATACGGGATTCAGGATTGAATTCTGGGTTTTACAACGGATAGTGCCAGCCATAACCGAACGCTTACTGAAGCCTTGAACAATGCTTGGAGTTTACTATTGGTTGAATGGTGTCAATTGGAAAATCATATTCCATGTATGGCCCATGTTGTTCAGCTTATCCTCGGGGCATTTATGAGTTCGATCTAGGTGAAATCGCGCGATGGTCATATGCCGTCTGGCTTTAAGGCGGGCTATATCAAGAAGGTTATCAGATTGGATAATGGCTTTCACAAAACAGTGGAAAAGGTAATTTGTCTAAGATCGCATACTCCAGCACCTATATTACAAATACATACGCACAAATGCATACACACAAGTTCATATGCACAAGGGTATATGTACCAATTCATAGTTGCAAATTGGATTCACACCAATGTGAAATAGAACCAAGTGCTTTCCCTATTGTTCCCACGCAAGATACCTTTTGTCAGAGATAATGCTATTAATGGTTTATAGGATCGGATAATGACTATTGGGGTTGGTGCTTCACCACAACGTCGTCAACACTTCATCCAGATACAAAATAACCAGGTTAAGATCCCTACTACACTACTTTATGATGTCAAAACACGGTGGAACGCAACCCTAAATATCTTGGAGAGATCTGTACGGCTAAGCGAATTCACCAATAACTGGTTACAAACCTATGCCGAGTTTACGCCTCTCTGGTCAACCCGGGAAGAGTAGAGGCAGATTGAATACATCTTGCAGGTACTTCAACCGATACGATTTTGGACTTTGTGAATGTCAAAAACACGTGGCGTTATTGTTTTTTTGAGTCTTTCTAGTGTATCAAGATGTCTTTCATCATTTGGAAATGCAAATTTCCAAGTTAGAATGGAAGGGGATGCAATGGAAGGCTGATAGTCGTGAGGGCCTAGTAAAACGTAAATTGAAGGCAGCCTCTTAGTATGGTAAAACAGAAAGTCCAAGAGGTCTTCTGTTCGACATTGGAACTTGCCTAAATCTCTATTGCAAACTCAATCTTTTTCGAGAATGGCATCTTGAAGCCAGTTGGGATACTGAGTATGAGAAGTCATATAAAAAGCAGTTCATAGCGTATTATAATCTGTACTATGCACCAATAAATAATCAGGCACCTGACAGGTCAATTGCACAGAGTGGTCTGAACCGTCGATCCAAACACCTTTACTGTTCGAGACACAGAGCACTTACCCTGAGTGAGGCACTGGCCTAGCTCGAAACCGATTCTGAGATTGTGCCGCCGGAGCCATACGCTGAGGCTACGGATCCCACATGTGAGGCCTGCCCAGCGGGGATTTTTAACGAGACAAATAGACTGGAGTGGTGGAAGGTTAATGCGGGAAGATTCCCCAATTTAGCTAGGATGGCTAGGGATATTCTCGCTGTTCAAGGGGGTCGTGTTCGCGTATAGCGGGTATTTAGCATGCCAAGAGATGTGATTCCCTATCAGCGCTCACGACTCAAAAGCAGTACAATTCGACATTCAATGCTGGTGAAATCCTACGAGAACGAAGAATTACCAAGAGGGCTAGCAGGTCACGATAGTGAACAGGAGGCAGAACAACTCGAAGAAATCGCTGCTGCGCAGGATTATCGATATTGGGCTGAGAGGAAGGAAGAAAGTATAGAGAATGATAATGGCTGGATCTCCGATGATAACGAATCATACAAGAAGGATACTGAATGGTCTTTCATTGATCAGGATGGCAGGCGAGCATTTGGAAGAGAGCCAAAGGCTATACTACCTGAGCGTGGACTGGTTGAATCTCAATATGCACGGCCTGGACCACGTCGAAACCAAGGTGTAGATCAGTTGGGAGGCTCTGAGGAATCAAATCCTGAAGAAAGAATCTGGGATAGTACAGTCAACATGTATGGTGCATCCGACACGGATGAGGAGGGAGGCTCACAAGAGGGTGAGGGGGAGATTCCCGGTGAAGGACTGAGCGATCTTGCACGTATCGACCAACAGGGTGACGAAAGTTCCGGCTGCATAGCGGGCTCAAGGGCCCGCCTAGAGGAGGATTGTTCGGAGGTGGAGGCTCTATCGGGAACCACTGATTCAATACCAGTTATACGTGTAACCCGCGCAAGAGACCAGACAGGAACTAATACCACGATCCGAGTTCCACCCAGCATGCGTGCCGGAACTGGGTGGAAAGAAAAGAAAAGATCCCGTTTCCACTAAGTTAATTTTCGCGTAAAATGATTATAAAATCATAGAATTTGACTGAGTAATTCAGAAGGCCATTTTTACTCTCCCCTAAGTTATCCTTGTGGCCTAGACATGCCAAGGAGGTGTCAAGTCAACCATGTATACCGTAGTGAATGATGAGCTGCCATGGCTTGATTGGAAAATGCCCCATATAAGCGAGGGACTGCATCTGTGATCGGGCGGACGGGGTCCATTTTCTGACCCTCTTCCGCCCGATCAGATGTGCACATCCCAAGTAAATGTAAGAATGAGTAGAAGGATTCTATGTGTTCAGAGGCGGAAATTGAGGAAGTCTGAATACATTATCCCCTTATTCGAGTTCTTACGATAAGCTGCAGCAACAGGAGCATCGTCATGAAAATCATACGCACAGAAAAATCATACGCACACAAATCATACGCTCAGAAAACATCATACTCACAGAAAGATCAGGCGTACACAAATCATACGCACACAAAATCATACGCTCAGAAATATCATAGGCCCAAAATAATACACTGGTAATGGTCTCGTAGATAATACGCACTAGTGCAAAGGCTGGTTGCATTGGCTCTAGTTAGTCGAGTTTGTCAGGTCAGAGCGTGATTTGTCTTTCCCTATATTCTTTCTGGTTTCTCTTTTCCCCCATAGACAGTGAAAACCATTGGCCCGCCACCCTCTGAATCTATGTCCCGCGCTGCGCCCTCTTGAACGCATGTTCCTCCTTGCCGGCGCTCCTCCCCGCCCAAGTCTCTCCTTACCGGTCATCCACTCGAGCACATTTTGATACCTTTATCGTAGCTCTATAACAACCGCACTTTATTCTATCCTGCTTGCAGCGGGAGGGAAGCTTGCTTTGAGCGACTTTCTGTGGCTGCGAAAGACAACGAGAGGGATATCAAAAATGAAGATAAGGGAGGCGGAGAAGCGCAAGCACCAGCGCGAACGAAGAAAAGCGGTGAATCACCTCCACAACTCTGAACATGGGAGTGAAGATATTGCAAATTCTACCATGGATGCCAAAGGTGTGTTATTCTCTGCTATTTAACCGATCTCGATGCATGAGCTTGAAATTGGCAATTGTTGTATTTAGCTTTCAACTCGGTCGCATATCTGTATTTAGAGCATATACTAATCTCCTCGTCGCTTGTATTAGATTCGGGGGAACCATGTCTACGGCTGGATATGGATAAGGTTTATTCAATGAAAAGGAATATGTCCTACATGTTGAAAACCCCCGATCAGTCACACATCAGATACCACCAATGTGGCGATTTTGACGTTCTGGACTCAATCCTTTCGCGACCTCAACGGCAGCCGGATAGCAACTTGAAGGAGCGTTTCGAAGAGGAAAATGAGCCCCAATTACACCGGATCACCAGTGACATTGTTATAATAAAGGACAAGTAAGTAATTCATGCTTTGCGCTAAGACTAGGCTTATATACTAAACTATCTTTAGGCAAGGCGTCCCATTTGTAATCAATGCTGGGAATAGCAAGGCATGTTGGCTATTACCTCAAGGTGAACCGGCGGTACACAAATATGTTGCGTCACGGAATATAGCGGCATATCATACCCGACATGGTGCAAGCGGTACGCGCACGCCCTATAGGCCAAGCGAGATGGAAGGCGCTGATACCACTCAGAAGGCTGCGAGTGATAGTATGAAGGATGCTACAACCATGAGTTCTCCTGCAGGAAACGGGAGCAGCGAACATAACCCGGACGGTACATTGAGAACAAAAGGCTGTGTCATTGGGCACCGTGCCTTCGTTCTACGAATGGGATCACGAACGCAGAATATTGAACTTGGACCTGAGCTAGCCCAGTCATATAAGAAGAAATCAGGAATTCACGCACTAAAAGAATTCGGCCAACAGCTCTTACCATTGACTCAAACCGTTGAGGCGCTATTTCAGACTTTCCTCCAGCAGGAGCATTCCAAATACACAGCAGTCTATGAGACTATTTGCGATGGGAAAGCTGACAATATTGACGAGGCATTTGGAATATGGACCTCCCGCTCACTTGTCATCAACGCGAATACCAATAACCATAACGATCTGGAGGACGTATGCCATGGGTGGTGTGTGATAGTTGTATTCGGAGACTTTGAGGGCGGTGATGCCTGCTTTCCTGAGCTTGGAGTCAAGATTGATTGTACCCCTGGTATGTAGAGACTCCCGCCCCTCATATCCAATTCCAATAAGTGACTAAGAGATATTCTCTAGCTTCCATTATTTTCATGCGTTCCTATGCAGTGGAATATTATATTGGCTCTTTTGTGGAAAATCGGTGTAGTGTTGTCCACTTTACACATCCAGCAGTGCACGATACATCTATGGAGAAGACGGGGAAGCCATTGTGGAAGTTCAATAAGATGCCTAAATGGTGGCAGAAGTTGCGCGTGCATCTGAATGTATAATAATGTTCCTAATCATTGATTTTTCTATTTAGTATGGGTATACACTCACAGCCCGCTGTCCCGGATCTTGATAATCCGGATCCCTCACTGTGTCGTGGGAATCTCAGTAAGTTCTGAACTTCTTTACACCAAAGCCTAGCCTCTTGTCCCGGATCACTCGCTATGCCGGATGGATTCTGAGGATTTTGTCCGTCCGGGATAGCGGGGTGCTAGTGTATACATTTGATCTTGGCCTGACCTCGTTTGCAAGGCTGTCCCCCCAAAGCCATACGCCAATAACCATACGCCCAAAACCATATGCCCAAAGCCAAACCATACACCCAAACCCATACGCCAAAAACCATGCGCCCAATACCATACGCCCAAAAGCCATACGCCTAAAGCCAAAACATACGCCCAAAACCATATGCCCAAAACCATATGCCCAAAAGCCATACACCCAAAGCCAAACCATACCCCCAAAGCCATACAACCAAAACCATCCCCCCAAAACCATACGCCTAAAACCATACCCCCAAAAACAAACGCCTAAAGCTTTGCGCCCAAAACCCTGCGCCCAAAAGCCATACGCCCAAAGCCAAACCATACGCCCAAAGCCATACACCCAAAACCATACGCCCAAAACCATACGCTAAAGAGAGTTACCTAAAACAATAGCTTTTTATACACCATAGTGAGCGCCCAGTTTAACCAACTATCTGCAAGTTTAGGGTAAGTGATTGCCTGAACCTCAGACCAGATTTAAATAGTGGCTAGTATTTCGGTGGATGGCTTGCAAGGCATGTGAGACGTGACGCCTAAACCAATAGTCTTTGAATGAAAAGCCCAAAACTGAATGCCCAAAGCCATAAGCCCAAAGCCATACACCCTGAGTGAGATCACGAAATGATAAGCCGGAGACCATATCCTCAGGAAGATAGGAATCGTGCATGCACAACTATACAACTATACACTTAGAGTTATGTACCCAGAATCATATGCTTAGAAGTACTGAGAAACATACCTAGATTATACCCTTACAATCATATACTGAGAGCGATTTCCAACCACTATTTATCTCAAACTAGAAGTCCAAATCATAATGATAATGTGAGCACTATATTCAAATCCTATCTTTTGAGATAGTGGCCGGATTGCTATATGGAATATCCAAATAGTTGAGTCATTATACTAGACATACGAAGTAATTAGGGGGTGTTTGGCCAGCCAATTCTGATCTCAAATTGTGATTTCAGATCGGAATTGAGAGGCCAAACACCCCTTAGATTTCAACCTGCCATTTGTTTAGTCAGAGAATATCACTCGTAGGAATAACTGGGGCCCCGCACAGGGGCAAGAGTGGGGGCCGAGAAGACAGGGGCCTGTCTAGGCAATCAGCGGGGAGAGTAAAATACCCGCCCCGCCCCACAGCCCGGCCAGCGCCCCGTGTCATACGGGGCGGAGAGGAACAGCAAAGAGTTGACCCCCGGCCGGAGTAATGGCGGGGTCACAAAGTGAAAACCGGCCCCACGCCGCCCCATAACGAACACTACCCGTCCAATGCGTCCGGACGCTGACTTGCCCGTCCGGACGCATTGGACGCGGCCCTTTCACTTCCGGACGGAATGAGCCCAGACGACGCACCCAGAACAGGAGTTTACGTTATAAGCGCCTGGAACGTCCGGCGCACCGGGTGAGTGGGGAGAGCCAGAACGCAAGGTACTTTTTTTTGCTGATGTATCCTGAAATAAACAACAAAACACCATAATATATATCTTAGCTGTAGTAATGTAAGCGGTGGACAGACGGAGTCGAAACACCAACTAAGTAAAAGAATACACCGCAGTGTGTTGAATATACATAGGAAATATACAAAGAATTTCAACAGGAATTGCCCGTGGAGTTCCGGAACTAGCATAAAATAGACAACCAACTCTTGACATTGCAATTTTGGGATGACATTATCCGGGATCCATATACGGCGCTTATCTACGGCAGAAAGATCCTACCATGTTATCAACATCCCCTGTCCCCTGCATTCCTGTGTCTGCCACTTTACCTACCTAGATATCTATCCCCTCACCCGGTGATGCCGGAGATAATGCCAAGAAGAGGGGACGGGACCGCCAGCCATGGTCTTGTATGGTGCAAATTACTCAGGCGACTTCCGGGATCGGCTGGGACCGCCGGATCCTACACGTTAAGCCTTCATTAGTGTAGTGACACAGCTAGAGGAGCAGTTGCTTAGGGGGACTGCAGCATGGATGGAAGGACGCCCTCGATTACCCAGTGCGTTATAGGGGGTATTGAAGACGGTAGGGCATGGGTAAGGACTGTAGGTTGCAGGTATGGGCTGCAGGGGGGGCACAGACGGCAGGTATTAGGAATGACGGGCATATGTAGAAAGAAATGAGGGGGACCGCAGGGGATGGCCCATGATGGCCGGGGGCTGCAGGAAAACTATGAGTGATATATGGTGATTCCATGGAACCAACACAATAAAAGATATGCCTGCAAGGAAGAGAAGGTCAAATAGATCATCAAGTGATCCAAATTTTAAGATAAAACTAAAGCAATCATTCCGCTACGGGCCTTATTTTCTCTCCTAAATACTTCCATCAGTCTATCGCTTTAACTATTGTGAAGCGGTGATGTCCCGACATAGTTAAAGAGCTGATGCAACTGAAGGTGACTTGCAGTACAATACCTGGGAGTTTCCAGAACAGTTACCGGAAAGTCAGTTGACCCTCTCGGATCCAGATATCTGCGACCAGCCATATTCACCCACATCAGTGATGCTCTTGGGGGGGTACTTTAGGGGAACGATCCGGAAACACGTATTGATGAGTAATCCTAGGCAGTAAATACAGGCCTTACTGCTTGGCAGCTAGTAGAAGTATGGAAGGTACGAGTAAAGGGAAGGGTATAAGGCTATGGTGTTGCAAGTAGCTTAGTATGGCCCAAGCGGCAGTGTTCGGAAGTGACAAGTATTGTCGGGCCTTAGGTTAGCTAGAGCTTTAGCGGGAACTTGACCGACGGCACAGCCGACAGTGGTATATTTTCTGAACCTCATTTGACACTGCTTGGATGGACCTCAGATATATGAAGGCTTCCGAGTGATCAAGTATACTTACACAGTGCTGGGAGTTATTCCAGGACATGTGCTAACAGTGATATAGATTTGATATCCTTGATCACATATTATGGTCACGGATATTACAGGGTTTGCGCACCGGGACCTAGGCGGTGAATAGGAAATGGACCTAGGTGCAAGAATGAGTTTGCGCGGTATAGTCTCTACTGGGGGCACGACGAAACTGGGCGGGTGACGAACAGGGATTAATTACAAGTAATCTGTTGTAACCCTAACCTTGACGAATCCACTTTACGCCATGAAGTACCCCTGTCCATCTCCCACCCAGTTTCGCCGTGTCCCCAGTAGAGACTGTAAGTTAAGCATGGGTAGCTTGGTAGCTAAACAATGGGTGTTGGGCAGGGTAATATCGCATTCCCTCAAATTCGTTCCTGGCTCAAATGAGGATTCCCATCAATACAAGTTGGGCACGAACCATACTCTAGGCCATATAACAGGTGCTAATCTGCTACCGAATGCCCAGCATTATCATCATTAAATCTTTTAATCAAATCTGAAACGAGAGTTGTGTTAGCTGCTGCTGACATGTGGTTCTGTAGCGATCGGATATCTACAGGTCTGAAAAGCCCTATTTTACAGTTCTTCCAGCTCTCGCTACCCATCTGGGTGTCCAAGACTTTTAAGTTATCAGAAAATAACCTCTTTTCCTGCCACCTAGGTCTTCCTGCGCAAACTCTCTAATCTAGTGGATTGGGTCAGGGATGAAGAGGTGGATGTTGCGCTGGTGCAACCATTGCAGGTGCTGTGGGTAGAGGTTAGGGAGCGGCGGCAATCACGGCACCTTGCAAACACCAAGCAGGAGATAGTGGAGGTTGTGTTATTTTTCCCGTCTGAGTTGTAGTTGGAAATGTTATTTCCGTTACCGAGCTTATTAATATTCCCGAAACAACGAGCGATTTCTCCCGGGGTACCGGTAGTTTAGTTTCTCTTTTAATGTAAATCCTGATGGGTCCGGTTCGGGGTAATGTACCGTGAAAACTCTTGGGATTCGCTATCTCAGGCCTCAGAGACAAAGGTCTTAAAAGGGGTTGAAGGAGTTCTTCCGGAAGTGTCGTAGGAAGGGAGGGGCTACGATAAGCTTATCACTTAACGTACCGGTATTAGTATGCAGGGTAGGGGCGTTATGCAATGGTACGTACTCGAGTACCCGGATGTCTGGCAGCGGCCAAGACGGGTCCCAGAGCGGTTGTTCCAGCATCCGGCCGGTCGGCCAAGGATTTGCTGGTCCGGATTTCCGGCTAACCCTTCGTTTGATGCTGAATTTCAGGACTTTTTAGCGTTGCAGTAGTGTTACGATCGGCAATGGCTAGTCAGTAATGAGCCAAGTATCCCTTAAACCGCCGTGATGTTTAGGCCGATTCATATTGTTTGGAACTAGTCTATTTTGGGAAATCGCGATATAGAAAACCTTGTGCCTGAGAAGTAGTGCGGTGTTCAGGATGGAGCGAAATTACTAGTACTCAGCATGCCCATGATGAATACAAGATTGTCTGCCTATACTGGGGCGCAAATTAAAGATCCGGAAAAAGTGACAAACAAAATGTATGGTTGCAACACAGATAATTCAAGTCACTTTTTCCGGATCTTTAATTTGCGCCCGAGGATTAGCTCCCATTATTACACAGGCTAGGGGGTCGACGACTTTAACCCCGGGTGGGTGTTGAAGGTTTTGAGGGTAATTGTTAATTGCATTGTTAGCGATACAGGGCCCGTTTACCTATAGACGGCCGTCTAGCAACCGGAGACGGTGCCGACCGTCAAGGAAGGTTAAACGGTGGGAGGTGTGTAGGGTGAATGGATGGGTGCGTGTTTACCTAATTATACTGTCTAGTGTAGTTTAGTGTGAAAAATTTGATTAATTGACGGGAGGTGTGCAACCATGTAGCTTTCGGCTCGCAACAGTGCTCGGCAACCAAGATAGTAGACTGACCAACCATGTCTCCTCACAGACAGAGGATAGGAATTTTGTCTCTGAACTCACTCTGGGTTATGAAAGAACAAATTGCTATTTGCAGAAAAAAATTAGTGCTGATTGGTAGCTATTCTTGCGATTGCGTGCATGATGTATGAGTGGTGTTGATAGACGGTGGTTGCAAAACGACCTGTTGAGCAGCGTCAGGTTTTGACCGTCTAGCAGCAAGAATATTAGACGGTTGAAAACAGGGTAAACAGTTTTGCCACGTCTATCGGAATATGTTCCTGGTTGAGACGCCACCGTCTAGTTTCCCCACCAAAATGTGAGAACTAGAGGGTTAGGTAAACGGGCCCACAGTCTCCCATGGGATCGTGACGAATATCAGTGGGTGACGAACAGGGGTATCTGGCCAGTAAAAAATCAAATTAGTCAGAGTAGGGTAACAAAAAATCCTTGTTCGTCACCAGCTGATATTCGTCACGACCCCATGAGAGACTGTATTTTTATTGGCTTCGCACTTACGCAAGTGCCGTTGCTATTACTTGTACTTGGGGTAAGTAGTGGAATTAAACGAAGAGAAAGGAGGGATGGAAGGAGGGGGGGTAAGGCTTTGAATTGGAATATCGTATCATAAGAAATAATTGCAGTCGCGCTAGGACGCCAGGCGCTCTTGCTATTTCTTTTTTTCCCTAAGCTGGGGGTTCAAGCGGTCGGTTTTTTCGCTGTGGTTTTGCATGCGATCTAAGGGAGAGGGAATTTTAAACGCTTTAGCGCGAGGTTCGGTTATTCAATCAGGCCTTACGGTAAGGAGCCGGCTTGCACTATTGTTTTTCCTTGGATTGAGAATGACAGGTGGTGGGGCGGATGTGCGGCGGTATGATTTACAAGGATTACTTTGTGTTCGGGTGGGTAAGCTAACCTGAAATGAGGCTCCAAATAATTTATTGTGTTAACCGGCTGAGTTGGGTCAAGTTTGTTTTACGTCAGCCGGGTTTTGTTGAGGCTCACCTGTCGGGCCCTGAACCCTAAGCGCAACACCAGTTGCAATTACTGTATCCTAGGAACCAGCGTCCTCAGACATTATACGAGTTCTAGAGGTAGGCGAAGACGCCTAAAACGAGCTGCTAGTAGACCTCGGGAAGTACCATAGCAGTGGTGCCTCGACACGGAGAGCAGCCGAGACTGCCGCTTGCACTTCACACACGAGGTTGGGGGGGGTGGATTCGCGGCGAATTGAACCACTGCATATCACTCACCTTTATTACCTAAAGTGAGGTCATTTGCGTGTGTTAAATGTTTTATCCGATGGTATGATACGAACTAACTTACGCAGAGCATCTGTTACGCTGTGTCTCTGTGTTGCCTGTCTGTCACTGAGGCCGCGTCGCTCACCTTGCCGCTCATCCTACCGGGATTACACCTTCCTCTAGCCCTTCCGGCAACAATCAAACCACGGCATCTTCCTAGGCAACGTCGCTAGAGTGAATCCGCCAAGCCTGATAAGTTGACTCCCGCAGTCCATCCATTTAGCTCACCGCGAGCGAGATTCCTCCTGCCACATGCCTAGGCGTCGTCCCCTTCCTTATTTCCACCCCTCACGATGGTTGGATAAAGCAGATGTTTAAGGAATTTCATTCAGGGGACTTTGGCAATCTACGGTTACCCGGGGATCATATTGTGCGGACATGCGAGCTTTGTCATGAGGGCGAAGCTCATGATCAGGTATGGTTCCGGCCGTCTATACTGTGAACCTGCGAATTTGCAACAGGGGACGGCTTGGCATCAAAGATTTTGTACATCGGTTCAACTCCTTTCAAGTTCATTGTTTTTAGAGTAATTGTCAAGCCACAGTTTTATTTTATATTGAAGCTGCTGGTCATCTGGTTCTCTTCAATCCACCGTTCCACTGCGAGTTGAACTTTAGTGAATACTTTTGGGGAGCAGCTAAGCAGTATACTCGTGCTCACTGCGAGTATTCATTTCCATTACTTAAACGATTGGTTTCAGAGGCAATGACACCGATATCTGATAACTTAATTTGGAAGTTCTCAAATTGTGTAAAGAGAATCATTGATGCCTATGAGACAGGGGCAATTTATGGGTCGGAAGTATACAAATCTATTGTCTTTACAAAATATAAATCTCATAGGCGAGTCTCAGGTACTTAATGTATTCTAGCATTCATCAATACTGTATTATTAGTTCTCAATAAATAACTGTGGCCTGAGAATATCAAAAATAACTATGAACACAGGGAGAATTGAACTCCGGTTCACTTTCTGAATTTATGGCTGAATGCCAAGACGGCCCCTGTTGCAAATTCTCATGTTCACAGTGTTGAAACCTATGACTGGAGCCGTTGATTCATGTAGTGTTTCTCTACTGTCCTGCATTAGCTCTTGTTTCGTCTTGTTTCACTAAAAAACATCTGACAAACTCTTGTTACAGACTCAAGGAGCATGTATCGTGTGGAGGAAAAGTTTTCTACTCGTTTTCTTCTCGCATGGTACGCATGAGATAAAAGCTGGATCTTTTTTCTATTCTCTTACTCGATCATCAGTCTTTTCGTCGTTCGGGTCTTTACGTTCTTTGTTTTTCTCTATAGTCAATATATCTACATTCGCTCCCTCATAACAAATCAACACACAGTATAGACGGCCGGAACCATATTATACTTTCATGTGAGGATTTCATCGTCTTTCCCGGGCATAGGAGGACCTCCGCCATGTGGGCACCTAACATCTATCGGGTGATGCACCGCTCACAAGTTAGAGGGCTACAAAGATGGCCGCTCTCCTTGGTATGATACCGTCTTGTATGGGCCTGAGCTTGTCCAGGGCATTCTGAGAAGGGCTAGGAATAGAACTGTGGGTCGAGGGGAAGCGGGAGTTTCTCTAGTGAGGGCTGGGGGTATGGCTGTGGTTTGAGCAAAGAATTCGATGTCCAGGAGACGGGCAGAAGGGCTACAACAGTGGGTCTCATTGTGGAATCTTGGGCTGTGCTCCGGAGATGGACTATATTCACTTATGAATGAGCTAGTGGTGTCTAGTACCGGTAGTAGATTAACTCGCCGGGAGAGGGGGGGGTGGTGGCAGGCCAGGAAAACCGATCTTGGGGGTCTCGGTGTGGGCTGAACGAGGGATGTGGAGGTTAATGTTACGCTGCGGGGGCCGTTTTGGGTACTGAGGGTCAGGGGTTCGAGAACAACTTTAATTGTGCTGTCTCCCGAACCCCACGCACGAGGGGGTGGAAATATTGCTATTTTTGTTATCGATGTTACTTATTGAAGAGGTTATCGCTGTTGCTGGGGTTAAGATATCGATGCTGTGACTATTATATGGTAGGCCTTAGCACATGGATGTTTAATCCGCCCTACCACCGCCGCTGCTGGGATGCGTTGCTCGTGGTGCTAGTGCCTCTAAGTTGTGCGCTCAAAGGAATACTCTGCAAATATTTCTTGTTCTTCAATAACCCTGCGTTCTGCATATCACTAACTTTCTTACTAAAAACCGTGCTTGCGTCTTAATTTTCCCACCATACCGGACGGCGTATCTTTTGAACGCCGCTTAAGTAGAAGCACGCAATCTTCGAGGGATCAATCAAATCGCAGGCAGGTATTAACTAAGGATTTGGACAGCGCTACGGGTATTAGTTTCTCAAATTTCTACTGCTTTGGAATGAATCAAGCAAAAGCCACCGAGTGGTGGTGTGTTCAAGTTCATTGGAGTCAGCTCGTAGTTTTTGAGATGAAAAGCGGTCGGGAGTTTGTGTAACGATGCCTGTGGTTGGAATGCTGTCGGCAAGGCGCAAGGCTTTACCATCGCCATCACCCCCGCTTTTTCCTTAATTTCAAGTAATTGCGTTAACAGACCCCAAGCTAACCAACACTTTGCTCTCAACAACTTCACCGCGGTGAAAATCGAAAAATGTCGCAAGCCTTCAGCCATAACCAAAACTCTTTCAATACTTTTAACTTTCTCACCCCCGATGATGAGTCTAAAATATTGGCCTGGCTATCTCCGCTGGAGCCAGGAGCACGGCATCGAGACATCGGAGCCCAGCGACTGGACAGTATTGGATCCTGGCTACTGGAGGCCCAGGAATTCAGGCGCTGGCATGGTGGGAATCTCGGAGATGGATCTAATCATCGCACCTTATTTTGCCACGGAAATCCAGGGGCGGGAAAGAGCTACATTATGTAAGAGAGAGCCCAGTACTGCCGGAAACCAAAGCATGGTATTTCTAACCGTCTGGTGTGACAGCTCACTAGTGATAGACAAGTTGTGCGACGAAGCGGCAGAGGAAGATACTGCCGTTGCATGTTTTTATTTCGATTTTGCTGCCCGGAGTGAGCAGTCACCTGTAAATATGCTTGGCTCCCTACTACGACAGCTTGTCAGTGGATTGGAGGGAATTCCGGAAGCAGTAGTCCGATCTTTTCGGAACGAGAAAAAGGTGATTGGGGGCAGGGGACTACAACTGTCAGGAATTTTGAAGATGTTCCAGACCATCACAACCACGAAGCGCACATTTATATGTGTTGACGCGCTTGACGAATGTGTGCCGGAGCATAGAATGGTGATCCTCGAATCACTAGGACAGATCGCGAGGGAGTCTCTCGATACTAGGATATTCGTGACCGGAAGATCGCATATCCGAAGTGAGGTGGAACGGAAATTGGGTGGTGCGGCTGCTTTTGTCTTGATAGAGCCTACGGGAGATGGCATCGTTGGGTATCTACGTGAGAAGCTTAGGAGCGACACTACCCCGGAGATGATGAGCAGCACATTGGAGGAAAATATTTTGGAAAGCATTTCCCAACTAAGCTCAGAAACGTATGTAGAAACCATTCAAGGGCACAACGACCTGAAGCCACCTTAGACTAATAGCTAACATCCGAACGCAGATTCCTGCTAGCCTGTCTCCACATCGAGGCAATTCTACGAGAGACCAGTATCGCTAGGCGAGGAAAAAGGCTCAAGGCAGTGGGAGATGGGGTAGGGTTAGGGGATGCATATGGTGCAACCCTAGAGCGGATAAGGGCACAGGGAGGGGAAAAGACAAAACTTGCAATGGCCACTCTCATGTGGGTCTGTCATGCGGAACGCCCATTACAGGTGGATGAGCTGCGTCACGCACTGGGAGTGGAGATAGGAGCGACGGATTTCGATAGCGAAAATGCTCCTTCGATCGGCGCATTACTAGGTTGCTGCCAAGGACTGATTACCGTTGATAGGGAAGCTTCGACAGTCCGAGTAATCCATGTTACAGTCCAAGAATATCTCTGCGCTGATCCAGACCTCTTCAGTAATCCCCACTCGGTAATCGCAGAAGCTTGCTTGACCTATTTGAATTCACCACAGGTCAAGAACCTCTCCTCCCACCCTCTTCCGGACCACCAAATAATGCCGTTCCTAAAATATTCCTCGAGGTATTGGGGAACACATGCCAATAGGGAGCTCTCGGGCCAAGCGGGGGCCCTTGGGCTACAGCTCTTGAATCAGTACGGAGCCCACCCATCCGCGGTATCACTTTTCGAGCAAGCACGCCTTACCGTGTATACGGAGGGCCCTTGTTCTTCTCCGTGCTTCTCGGGATTACATTGCGCGTCTTTCTTCGGTCTTGTGGAACTTGTGGCTTCGCTAGCGAGTTCTCAAAGTTGTGAGATTAACGCACGCGATGGCGTCGGCTGCACCCCACTCTTATGGGCGGCGAAGAATGGACACGAGGGAGTGGTTAGGCTACTGCTAGAACGGGAAGATGTCGACCCCAACAGGCCAAATAACCAAGGCAGCACACCACTCTCGTGGGCCGCTGATAACGGACATGAACAGGTTGTCAAGCTCCTACTTGACCGGAACCATGTCGACCCCAATCGCCCAGATGTGAACGGTCAAACACCGCTCGGGTATGCTGCTATCCATGGACGTGTGGGGGTTGTCAAGCTGCTGCTTAGCCGGGAAGATATCGAACCTGATAGGCCAGATAATCAAGGGGACACACCACTATTTTGGGCAGCTAATCACCGACATGAAGGGGCTGTCAATCTACTACTTGGCCGAAAGGATGTTGATCCCAATCACTCAAACAAAGATAACCAAACACCACTCCGAGCTGCTGCATTTGAGGGACATGAGGGAGTGGTCAAGCTACTGCTAGGGCGGGAAGATGTCGACCCTAACCGGTCGGGTTTGGATGGTAAAACGCCACTTTCATGTGCTGCTGAAAATGGGCATGAAGAGGTTGTCAAGCTACTATTGGGCCGGAATGATGTCGACCCCAATCGCCCCGATGAGGATGCTACAACACCACTCGGATGTGCTGCTTGCTGGGGGCAAAAATGCACGGCAAAGCTACTGCTGGCGCGAGACGATGTAGACCCCAATTGCCTTGATAAGTATAATAAAACACCACTCGGGTGGGCTGCGAGCAAGGGATATGAAGGAGTGGTCGATCTATTACTAGGACGAGAAGATGTCAACCTCAATCGTCCGGATGAGGGTGGTCAAACACCACTCGCGTGTGCCACTCGGAATGGCCATAAAGAAGTGGTCAAGCTTTTACAAGCCCGGATGTCTATGGAAAGTGCAGTTGCGCAGCCACCCAATCAGCAATAAAACAATTGACAGCAAGTCAAACTCGGAGTACCCAATTGATTACGCTCAAACTGGATGGGATTCCTGCTCTCTAGACCTCTTCTTTCTCGACCTCCAAGGGGCCTTCTCTGCACTAGTGTCGCCATTTACATCCTCCGACTTGCCCTTGTGTCTTCTACCTTAGTCCAAACCCGGACCTTGGGGTTCTCTCTGGCTCCCATTGATGGAAATCAAACTTTTATCTAAATTTATACCTCTCCGAAACTTTCTGATATTTTATGTTAATATTTATAGGTGAAAGACATAAGTCTCTGTTAATTGGGTTGAGCATGCTGTAATCGGAGGGCTGTTTTCATTTCTCATCTTCCGCTAGTTATCATGACAACCATTCCCCGCCGGAATAAGCTCCGTTTTTAAAAACCTCCCTCTTTTCTATCTTTCCTTCCCCGATATTTCCATGTTTTCCCCTACGAGCGCTGGATAGATAGATAGATCAACCGATAGATAAACTGCACATAGATTTTCCTTTCCCGTACCGGAGATTTTAGCGTAGGCGTTCCCGACGGCTAGTATAAAAAAGGGAATTAACTCTCCACCTTTTTTAACCAGGCCGCACTCAGTCGGAATTATTAGATTAGCCCGCAGCAGACACTTAAATAATTGTAATTATAAATCAGCACCCCAAATATGCCAGCCTCCCAAATATCCCATCGCAAAATGCCAGAAATTTTGCTTGGAGTAAAAGTCGTAGGACCCGACAGTTGTTCGGTAGAGATGTGATCAATGAGGGGCTAGTTGAGGCGAGAATTTCCCAGGAAATTTGGAAAGCTAGAATATATGAGTAATCCACTGGGTTTGGATAGAGACCTTGGCAGTTGGTAGAAGTGGTGGGGGGGTGTATGGGAGGGGGAGGTGTGTTGAGACGGCTGCACGCCTCTGTCTCTGGTAGCCGTTCTTCCTGGGCAGCTATCAATGAAGACATCTATGGTGTCACTGCTGTACCATCCCGAGATAGTAGAGGGGGCTAGTAGATACTATATTCTGACGCAAACTATCGGTCTGCCGTTGCTGAATTTCTGCTACATGCATTTCCGTGTTTGGCTTTCAGCATAGTGATGTACAGCAGTAGTCGGAACCACGGGTATTTGTTAATAAATACAGTATATTTTTACGTATTTAGAAGAAAGCCCGGTATCATGCATGCAAGTATAAGTTAAGATAGGGAAAAGGGAAAGGGAAAGGACCAAGCAGATTTGTAAAATAGGACCTTGATCGTATTTAGCTCCAGCCGAAAACTCAATGGAGAAAAAAGGGTCCTATCGGTATCCAATCGTAGTGGCAATCACTTTATGAACCCTGAAACTCAAACGATCTCGATTTTCTCAATCCATCCATTAGCAACATCCCCAATGTTAATGTGTAAATTATGAGTTAGGTGCCTGCAGACGATAGAGTAATAGAATTCACATTGAACTTGGGCACATTGTAGGAGGGAGATGAGATGTAACTTCTACAGCTCGTACTTTGTGTCACTGTTCGCTCATTCGCACTCTATCTAAAACTAATAACGGCAAAGACAGGCGTATAGATAAAATACAAATAACACGTTCTCAGTGTTCGCAACGGGGCAGTCCGTCTACGGCGGACCAAAACCGCCACCGCGTCCAAATCTGAAAACTTAAAAATCGAAAATTTAAAACTTCTCCAAATATTAGAATTTTGGAAGAAATAATCTTAATTACTATCATAGGTATCATTTGGGGCTAGAAAATAGCATACTAGAAAAAGGACCATGAGTAAAATTGAAAAAAATAATATGACGAAGAAAATCCCCTCCTCAATTAAGCCATTGTGAAGAAAACAAGTTTGTGTAACTTATGTAGGAAGTCCAAAATCCAAGAATGGTATTATATGACAGCATATGAAGATGAAGAATTCAGAGTTAGGCCGGTGCTGATTTAACCCACTCCGAGAACCGACAGATCATGGGCTACTCTTCACTGCTCCTGAGCCTTGAATCAGATCTGTTAAACCCGCCAGTTCTTAATATTTTATGGGGGAGCGAACGTAGTTTGATTGACTTATAGAAACAAGATAAAAGAGTGAGGACATGAACGAGAAAAGACTGATCATCTGAATAAAAGAATAGGGAAAAAGTCCAGCTTTTATCCCGTGAATAACGCGCAATAAGAAAGTGACTAGAAAAGCTTTTCCTCCACATGATACAGGTAAGAGCTAGTTCGTAACAAGAGTGTTCCAGATACTGTTGATGAGATGAGGAGAAACTGTAACTACTGCACGATTGTTTCCAATACTGTTGATGAGACGAGGAGAAACATAAACTAATGCACGATAAGAATGAAACTAAACATGAATCAACGGTTCCTATCCCAGGTTTCAACACCAGTAAGGGATTGGATTCCTGAATTTCAGCTTACGATTTCTGTTGAATTCATAGTTATTGTATGCTCCCTCTTCTGATTTTCAGATTGTTCAAGGGCAGGTCAATACATTGAGGTGTAGCTAACAAGAACGAAAAACGACAAAAACAAATCCAGAATACCCAAAAACAGACCAATAACCCCTGCAATGCTTTCCGTCATACATGTAGCATTGGTATTCGGCTCCAGGAAGTGGTTGGAATGATGCTGCGGTTGTCCTCAGCAGTGTTAACTCAAATAATATGTGCTATGATATGGCGAGAGTGCCTTGGGATTCTTATTCCTTCTGCGCTGCCAGCAGCGTCCTATATATACAGAAAACTCTCATCCAAGAAACTCTCTTCCATCAC
>Ga0307509_10002570_pt1 | contig 29149 bp, 31 predicted proteins | sample 10_EM_MG_FD_202245 | JGI IMG/M metagenome (GOLD analysis project Ga0307509, IMG submission 202245) | Populus trichocarpa ectomycorrhiza microbial communities from riparian zone in the Pacific Northwest, United States - 10_EM | ecosystem: Host-associated > Plants > Roots > Unclassified | place...
GTTGACCGATCACACCCCCGGACAACTTTTAGTCCCTGAGCTTCCCTTTGGAGGTGCTGGGGAATCTGGATGTGAGTGCGAGGACATTGAATTATTCGTCTTGTACGACCTGACGAGTGTTAGACGGAGCGTACAACGGAAAGCACAGCTTCGACATGTTCACAAACAGAAAGTCGTTCATGAATGTACCCTCAGAGTGAGTTTTTCAGGTATCGGTCAAGCGGTCCACAGTCCACAGTCCACAGTCCACAGTCCACTGACACTGATCCAGGGTCGAACCTATCCTTGAACCTCGCTATCCACCATACAAGCAGTCCTCCCTCTCGGTAGTCGAGGGAATGATACACGTTCCTCTCCAGAGGCTCTGAGTGCACGCAAAACAAAAACTTGACATCGCTTCTAAGTATACAATGGTCTGCACAGGATTTGGAATGTTCCAGGGCCCGTAGGACAGAACGAAGGGTACATGCGGATGATTAATAGACTGGAATTGAGTTTACACCGGTCCCCTGATCCTTTGGCTTCGCCGGCCGCTTCCGTCTCTTGGAGTTCTTTGGCACCTCCTGTTCTTCCACGGCGGGTATCGACCACGTCTTCTTGTTGCTGGGGGCTTGGCCGAAACCTGACGTAGTAGAATATCGCTGAGGGCGTTCGAGTGCCCTTAGCTCAGACCGATCGACCTCCCCTTCGTCTGTTGCGGTAGATTTGTGCTTCTCTATTCGGCGTTTCTAACGGGACGGAAATCAGTAAGGCATAGAAAGGACGTAACTCGAGGGTGCGGTACCCTTTGTTCGTGGAGGCCCTTGTTCCGTTCTTGAAGTTTCTTGACACGGTGCTCGCTCTTTCCTCCTCCACCGGCCGTTAATTCGACGTTGATCTTCCTCCCTTCGAGTTCGGAGTGATGTAACCGCAAAGCCTGTTGCAGGGGTTTCTTATCGGTGAATTGGAGAAATGCATATCCTTTCGACTTGGATGACAGTTCTGTGGTTTTAGGTGTAGGTAATCGGACAGTGGGTGGTGGATCTAAAGTGAGTACGTGAGCGATGGCGAAAAAATCAACTCGTGAGCATATCGTACTACAAGAGGAAAAATGAGAAAGGATGGCATCCTTTGTTGTAGAGTACTTCAGATTGCCTGTAGTCGTCGTGGATGAGCCTCACTTCAGACCCAAACTTGAGTGCGACGTACCAATAAATAGGATAAACCGTTGAGGTTGCGCCCTCTCCTTCACTTTCGTCGCCTTTTGACCGTCGTCATCTTCGACACCCGAGCCCGAGACCGTCGGCTGAGCTTTCGACTTTTTTCGCGGCTTTTCCTCCACCACCTCTTCACCCTCCCTCCTCCGCTTCTTCGAGCCCTCAGGTTGAGGCTGATGCTGGCCACCATCCTTCGCCTTGCCCTTCCGACCGCCCGACCTACCGCCTGCAGAGACCTCTTCAGCTTCCAGCGGTAGATCCGCAAGCCCAGCCACATCTTGATTCTCCTCAATGGGGAAATCCAAGGCATCTCGGTCGTCGTCCAGGCCCTTGTTCTTCTTGCTCGTCTTCTGTCTCGTCCTGAAAGCGACTGCTTTCTTCTGTTTCTTGGTTTGTTTCTGACCAGGCTGTGACATTCTGTCGCTCTTTATGAGGGAAACGGAACCGGGCAGTGATCGAGGAAAAGGGTAAGTTATGGGCGTCTACCTGGCACGGAACGCGACCCCCGCGTTGAAGGGATGCGAACAGTGTTCATTTCACGCGGGGTGGAAATCGGTGGTGGAAAGCTGATTATTACAGTACGACGTGTAGTCTATACCGTCCATATAATGCAATGCTAGATATCAAAAAAGGACAGGGTGGGCAGGGCCGAGTGGTCGGGGATTAATTGGCCAATACGTTGTCGTAGGTGGTTCCATTGACATTGCCTCCCCGCAACGAGTTCTTCACGTTGTACACAAACTTCTCACGACCACGTCGGAGGTCTTCTGCTGCCTCTGTAGATGATAAGAGGGTCGTGTCAGATAGGGCTAGAGCGCCGGCATGCGAACACCACACCTTTGTTCAGAGGGTCGTCTGCGTTCGGCTCCAGGAAGAGGTATTGGAGGCCGACCATAACGGAGTTGAGGTTCAGCACAGGCTTCCAGTCCTCCCGCAGAATGTTCAAGCACACATTTCCTTCCAAGTCCACGTTTGGGTGGTAGATCTGGGATCGGATGAGAAACTGGACTCTTAGGTAATCCTGTGGGTACACACCTTTTGCGTGCACTTGACCTTGGGGGGCTCATGAGGATAGTTGGTGTTGATGACGAAGGAGAAGACGAAAGCGCCACTCTTATACATTCCTGGGAGGATCACACGAGTTGGTCAGCAACATGAAGGTTTGTTGTATGCTAGCTCTCGCTAAGCATCTGCAAGGAACACGCGGTGGGGGTCCGCCTATCACACCTTCGTCTGGGGTAACTGTGAGCGTGAAGTTGAGGAGGTCAGTAGGATCTGGGAAATGGGTCCGCATTGTCGATGGGAGGTCTAGTTCTGTCAAGTCTGGAAATTTTATGAGCTGAGGTTCTGTCAGACGGAGACGAAAAGTGGATGAGCCCCACCTTTCTGGACACGAATCTGAGCGGCACTGGTCTTTGGCTTCTTCTTGGCCGCCGCCTCTTCGGTCTTCTTCATGCTCCAAATCTGTGGTGGGGTCAGGACTGGAACGGATGGCAGGTGGGTGAGACGTGCCTTGATCATTGCGGCTGGGTGGTGGTGGTAGTGGTCTGAGGGGTGGGTGAGTTGGTCGTGAGTCAAAAAGCGTGTTGGGCTGTTCGCCACCCTCTTTCCTCATTCGGGTCTCTCTTCAATCCTCCCGAACATGGCCGACTCGACCGCAACGCTCCCAATAATCGACATCGATCTCTTCCGCGCTGGTGGTCCCGCTGCTCTCGTCGAGTGCGACAAGGTCAGCCCCCCGTCGTAGCGCACCCCACCTGAAATAGCTAACGTCTAACCCCCACCTTCGATCAGGCGGCCACCGCGATCATCACATACGGTGCACTCATCGTGCGGGACTCCCGGGTAAAGGAGGAGGATAACAGTACCTTCCTCGACCTCATCGAGGACTACTTTGCTCAGCCAGTAGAGGATCTCAAGGCCGACGAGCATCCAGAGCTGGGTTATCAGGTCGGCGTTACCCTAGAGAACACCGAGAAGCCGAAATGTGCCGTCGATGAGCCTTGTCTCAAGGTCATCACCCGTCTGGACCCCGGGGAACGGCCACTTGACATCAGCGGTCATTCACCGGACCCAAAATGTCGATTTTTTTGGCGGATGTCTGAGCAGCCGCCGTATGAAACCGCTTTCCCCGTCGTCAAGGCGCAGAATGCCGTCCCAAACGCTCCCCACATCAAGGACCGCTGGACGCCCGTCATGCAACAATGGGGCCAGTCAATGAAGAACGCGTAAGACCCTCACAATCGGTCGTCCTATGGTCACCGGTCATCTGACAGTATTCCAGGGTCGAAGACGTCGCAGACATGATTGCAACCGGCCTTGGTATCCCCACCAAAACCTTCTCGGATGCAGGGAGATACGGGTGAGCGTCCTTTTGTTTATTCATGCCATCGCGTACCCACCGACGAACAAAAAGGTCCCACCTTCTTGCTCCAACCGCATCCGACCTGGTCAAATACGGCAAGAAGGACACAATACTCGCGGGCTTTCACACGGACCTTAACTTCTTAACAATCCATGGGCGGTCGAGGTACCCCGGACTAAATATCTGGGCGAGGAACACCGGGAAACGCATCCCCGTTAAGCTTCCTACCACTGGCAGGTATCTACTAGTGCAGGCCGGGAAACAGCTAGAACATATCACTGGTGGCCTCGTCAAGGCTGGGTTCCATGAGGTTGTCGTTAACGACGCCACTTTGAAGGTGCTATCAACATCTTGCGAGGTGTTTCGCGCGGCCTAATAAGCGAATAGACCATCGAAGCGAGGAAGGCGCAATTTCCAGATCGCCCACTGATCCGAATATCTTCTACGTTCTTCTGGCATCTCTCCGCCGACTACGACCTTGTGCCCATTGCACAGTTGGCGGCCAAAGCACATGCTAGGCGAGCCAACGCCATCAACCTAGGCAGGACTGATGTAGAAGAAGAAGATATTTATGATGCTCTGAAGGTGGGACAACAGGTACAGAAGTACGTCTCCCCCAAGATACTTTGCTTCTGTGGCACCGATGCTAATCGTAGTGCCCAGTGAACTTAAGCATATCGCATTGATGGCATAAACTGTATGTAACAACGGCGTATTACCTGTCGGGCAAACGATGCATCGTAGGTTTCCGTGTACTCCTCGGCTCGCATCTAAGAGGCCCCCTGGCAGTCATTAGGTAAGGCCCTCGGAATGCATCGGGTTTTGCCTCCCCATATATGTTCGTACCAAACCTGCGGTTCCCAATCACACCGTCCTCGATGGGCCACCTCCGACGGCCTCCGATCCATCGAAGATCTGACCTCACGCGTCGCGTGAGGGGGTCCCACGGAACCGGTGCCGGTCTTGTTCCGAGACATCCTTCCCATGGTCCTTTGTGCTGGATGGAATATCGCCCGCCCTGATCGATCTATCTCGCAAAGGGCCGTTCAGTGTTCGTGGCGCTACAGATTTCGAGTTATCGCAAACACCACCGGACGACCCCACCCAGGGCTTTGAAGGACAGTACGCACACACCCCAAACAACCCCGGGGTTCTTTCCGCCCGGGTCACCCCAACAAACGATCGCGGGTTCCGAAGATTAGGAAATTGAGGTCGGTCTGGTGGTACCCTGTTGTTTTTCATTCACAGAGGGTGTCGCCGCCAATCTCCGACGCTATCCTTCGCCTAGTCGAGGATCGTCCGGTTTTCCACAATGTCTCACAAACTCCGGTACCGCACCGAGCGCCCTCGAAAAAAGGAAGACAGGAGCGCGAATGTCCCCCAATCTTACCGGCGGAGGAGAACGGAGGAGCGGGGATGACATCACTACGACGCCGCCTCCATTCTTCGTGACATTTTGTCACGAACGGAACGTTCTAAAGAAGGTCGATTGGAGCGCGAACCAGGCACGCCCCCCATGGGACCGACCGGCGATCAACATGGTCGGAGGTGTCGCTCCTGAAGCCACGGTCATGGTCAGAACCCGAACTCACACGCGCGCGCCTAGCCTCAACCTTGAGCTTTAATCATGCCGGAGATGGTATAGCGACATTTTTCGACGCGACTAATTGTTCGTATTTTCTTGCTTCCGCCGGTGTTTTGTTAAGTGGGAAAGTGGCAAGAAACCTGCGAGCAATTACCCTCCTTTTCTCAAGCCTGTCGACCGTACGGGTTTGGTGCGTTGCGTAAACGCCCCGGTTGTTCGCATATAAAACCGAACCCTCCCACCGAAGTCGGTACCCCAACCTCCCCCATTGAAGATACCAAATCATGGCGAGCACGGCCCAACAAGGCTTCGATACCCCGCAGGTTCAGTTTGTGCTCAGGTTCTTCGACCGCCTGAGTGCCAGAAACCTCGACGCCGCGTTCTCTCTCTTGTCGGACACTCTCATTTACGAACTGTGGCCAGCATCCTTGGCCCACGCACCACGCACAAAAGCCGAATACAAGGCACTTTTAGATACCAATCCGGACCGGGAGGTGAAGGTGCCATCATTTCAAGATGATCGTGTCCATGCATTTTCAGTGCTAACCAGTCTTCTGTAGTTTGAAATTATCGAAATTGTTGAGGCACCGGGGAAGGTCGTCGCTCATGTGAGACCATCGGTTTCCTCCTACTTCACGTTTAGAACGAGCTTCATCCCCTAACTCCGCCGGGTTAGGTGACCCCTCTCACTGTGTCCCTGACCGGAGGAAGATATTCCAAGGAATCCTGTTATATCTTCACTCTTGGCGCCGACAGGAATGGATCGAGAACGATCCAACACATAAAAGAGATCGTTGATTCCAAGACCACAACGGATATACACAGGGCAGAGAGGGATAGGCTCCTTCAGCAGAACGCGTGACCCCCTTTACATCCACCTCGTTCATCCGCTACAGTATTACAACTTCCGTCGTGTATCGGTCTGCTTGGCGTTGTAGAAGTCCCCTCACGGGGTTCATTATAACTAACTAATGTGCAAAGGATTAAAACATGTACTGCAAAGCGAAGCAAGCGAAAGCATTATGAACGTGAAACCTCTCTCCCCATGTCAGTACAAATAAAAATACCATCACTTCAACTTCAACTTCTTCGCGGGCTGCCCGTTGGTCTCCCCCTCCTTCCTCTTCTTCGACTTGGAAATGTTGAACAACTCGTAAAACCTCTTCTTCACCACCATGGCAATCTGACCGACTTCAGAATCAGCACCGTTGAAAATGATGGCGTTGTTGATCATTAAGTCGATATCAGCCTTCAGACCGTCCGCGGAATCGTACTTGTCGGCATCCAGTTTCTGTTTGATTGCGCTCAGATCCCGCGCGTCTTTCTTCGGGATGACGTCGAAGTAGGTTGGGATCTGCAACAGCACGGGGTCGACTGGTACTCGGAAGATGAATGAACTGAAGGGGTAAGTGGTTAGTGGTGGGGTGAACAAGAGGGGGGTGGTAACCCACATGTCCTCTTTTATCAGCTGACTAAGGACGCCTTGCAGGTTCCTCTTCTCCCCCCATTCCAATTTCTTCTCCATCGCTCTGGTCCACTCCTTGATGAACGCTGCCTCGACGTTGTCCGCACAGATGTAAGGGAAGGTACCCGGAGGATTGAACTGTCGGCAGTTCCGGAAGACAAGCATCACATCGTCTTTAAAATCCTCCATCGTATCATACTTGTTCTGGTTGAGGCGCTGGTTGATTGTTCCAAAGTCCATCGGGTTCTTGATCTCGTCGTAATACCTGACGGGGGACGGGAATTAGTTCCACCATCAGAGACAATGGAACAGGAAGCATCGTACGTGGGGCAGCCGTCCGCTATAGGATCAACGGGCCGCGCGAAAATCGCGGAATCCGGAATCTTTTGCAGCACCTTCATTACATCCTTACAACGTTTCACGTTGACGGGCGTCAACGCAGGGACCTTGGGTTTCGGGCCAACGGATGCCCCTCTCCCCTCTGGTTCTTTCCCTTTCCCATTGCGGGCCGGCTCCGAGGGCGGTGATGGTTCAGGGCGTACTGATGTCGGCGGGGAGACAGTGGGTTTAGGAGCCTTCAATTTGAGCCTCATGCCGGAACCGTTGCGTTGGGGTTGGGAAGGCGCCGGTGAAGGGGTGGACGGACCCCCGGCGGTTGGGCCGAGTAGAGGAGATGGACGTTTCTTCAGAGGTGCCGCACTCGCCAATATGTCATCGTCAGAGAAGATTGCGTCCGCGGTTTTCTTCCGCTTCTCCCCCTTATTGTGAATGACCCCATTTGCCTTGTGCTTGGCGGAAACCTTGGGGTCCTCCTTCGTAGGGGGTTTCGATGGTGGCGGGGGCTTGGAAGGAGCGGACTCCACGGGCTTCTTTGGTTTGGCCGTGGTCTTGGAACCCACACCATTGACTGGACCATTGTCATGCATTCCACTCCCAATCTTCAGCTTTATCGTCGGACGCGCGCCCGCCGCCGGGGTCGACTTGTTACCGGGGATGGATATCGTTTGTCCCTTTGGGCCAGGTTCCTTATCCTTGCCTGTTTTCACCCCAGGGGTTACAGGGGGAGGGGGAGGGGGAGGCATGGAAGGGTGTGCGTTCTTGTGCGACTCGAGAGTTTTGTTGATACGGGCCCATTCTAATCACAATGTTAGTGATAGAGAAAGCGAAGGCTGAACGTGCTCGAGGCTGACGCTTATCGAAGAACTGCTCCAATCCAACAGCTTCCCCGTGAACGTAAGTTCCTGGGGGGTTGTAGGTCTTCGAGTTGTTGACCATGAGGCGGAAATCAGCCTCGAAGCCGGCCCGGTCTTTGTAAAGACCGCTGTTGAGCTTGGCACTCATGGAACTCAAGTCCATAGGGTTCTTGATGACTTTGAAGTAACTAGGTGGACATCAGTCAACGTTGGCGCGCAGATTGACCGACGACTCACTCTGGGGCCCTATCACGAACGGGATCCACGGGTTGGAGGAAGAGTCTGGCACGTTTGTGCGCTTGCAGTTTCTTCAGAGCGTTCCTGCAAGCGCCCAAGTCGTACACCGACATTCCAGAGGATTGAAATTTCGGAACAGGCTTCTTCTTATCCTTCTCCTTCTCCGGCTTCTGGCGTTTGGGGGGAGGGATGGCAAAGCTGCCCTTCCGTTGGGGAATGACAGGTGTCTTGGGGGCGGGTTCCCTATGCAGACCTGAGGAGAGCAATTTGATCTTAGGAGTGGATAAAGCACCCGGGGTGGGAGCTGGTGTGGGACCGGTCTTCAAAATTCTTTGAGTGACGGGTTGAATCCTGACCACGGGGGACGGGGGGGTTTCCATCACTGGTGTTGGTGGCAGCTGGATCGTGATCTTCGGAGGGGCCTCCTCACCGCCTCGGAGAACCAAATCAGCCAGCTTCAAAACCGCCCAGCGAGCTTGTTGATCAGCGTCGCAGGACCTGGTGCAGAGAGGGTCAGAATCCCGAAGGTTCACGCATGGAAGATCACCCACAAAAGCAGTGGCATGAGGAACTCTCGGAGCATGTCGTTCTTCCCCACCTCCTTGTCCTTCCGCAGTACCTTCAACATCAATTCTACGTCACTCTTCTTGTTCTCCTTCCTGTTCTCCGGTATTGAACCGTCTTCCTCGATCAACAGGGTTTCAGCGTCCTTGGACGATCCTTTCATTTCGCCCATGTACACCAAAAGAGCAAGGCTGTGACACGCGTTGATGGCAACGTGTCTCCGAATGACACGAGAGGGGTCGTTTGCAATGATCGCGAATACGTATTTCATGATCTTCGGGGTGTACCACTTCGTCATTAGGAGAGCGTCGAAAGCCAGCATCCTGACTTGTGTGGAGTTCCCCTCTCTGCAGGACCCCGTCAGGAAGGTGAAAGAGTTAACACGTGTAATGCGCACCTGGTTAGCGGGAAGAAGACGCGGGTGTCGATCGGTATCATTCCAGCGGTGCTGAGCATGAGGTTAAACTTGGAGTATGGAAATCAGCAGATGTCGGTGTTCCGTACGGTACACCCCTACCTCAAGGGCAGCGATCGTAACGACGTTGTGGTAGGAGGGGATCAACCGGTCCATGTTGCGGTAACGGTCAACTTCGGCAATCGCCTTGTTGATCAGCTCGACGTCTTCGGCGGTCTGTTCCACAACCGTCTCCGATTGTGTAAGTTCGCCACGTTCGGGGGCTGTTGTACATAACGCCGCCGCGGCCAGGGCGGTGATGTTTGTACAGATATAAAAGGCGTCAGAGTACTGGGTGGGCGCGAATCAACGGTGGGTCAGCGTGATCAGGAGGAATGCACTTACGGGATTGGATGTATTGTCGTTATAGCGTAGTTGGTCGATTAAGAAACGGCGGACAATCACAGGGGTTTTCCCGTCACCAAAGCGAACCCGTGAAATGGCCACGAGCAAACTCTTGCGAACGAAATACTCGGCAATATCCGTGAAGTCGTTCGCCCTCGGGACGTATGTGTGACTGAACAGGTCCTGACCCTGAGTCTCGGGCTCGTAACAGTAACGCAAGAAGAGTTTGAAAAGGTGAAAGAGGCCCAAAAACTCAAGCTTCTGAACCGCACACTACAGGCGCGTTAATTTTAATCGCGAGATATCCGGGTGCGACTCACATGGACCAATGCCAAAGCAGCCTCGCAACGTATTCGGAAGAAATAGTTGGCAACAAGCGCTGTTTTTGTCAGGGTGCTAGAAACAATTGCAGTTGGGCGACGGGCTAGTGCACGCACGGCCTAAGCTTGAATCAGTACGGGCTGAAAACTCGCACGTCAATGGTCAAACCTCAAGCTGGGCAACAACATCACGGTCCCTCTGGAGTTGCGAAACCCACATGAAGTCGGGCTGCTCGAACCCAATGGTGGCGATCCACTCGAAGTCGGCGTCCATACGAATCCACTCATAGGTTGCCCCGGACATGCTTTGTTCCTCTTCTTCGGTCCAATCCGCGACCCTCCAGTTCTCTCGCTCCTTCTCGTTCTCCCAAATCTCCAAACCAAACCCCATGTCAATCATCCCCATGGCTTCGGCGGCCTCGGCGTCTCCCTCTGCCGCTGCCTGTGCTGCAGCCTGACGTGCAAGATAGCGTTTGGTGTTCCGGCGTACGCGCTTGTATTTGGTATTGAATGGGACTTCATATCGCTTATACGGAGACCTGATGTCAAGGACGTGCTCATACGGCGTGCCGTCTGCCTCGTGGATGCGAATGGTCATTTGGCCCTGTCGGGAAAGTGCAATCAATAAGATTGTTGTGGGCGGAAACCATGCAATTGCCTCACCTCGAAGAAAGGAACGGGTTTGTGAATAATCTTGCTCCGGTCATTCTTCTCGTGGAAAATGTAAGCCGGGCATTCCTGTTGCATCGAAATCTCCACAGCCATCTTTTTCCGGTTAAACACCGCAGAGAAACCGAATTTTGGGCAACCACTCCCATATATCCACTGGTCGGCAAATGTCCTCAGGTCCACTCCACTAACCTTGCGACATATACGAAGAAACGAGTGGGTGGAGATGTAAAGGTTTGTGTCACCAACTACACCCTCGAGGAATATCTTATTGAGGACACGTGGAAGGCCAACAGAAGTTCCAGACTTTCCAAGCTTGCGATCCAGGATGTGTAGGACGAGTGGGGCTTTCAGATTGATGAAAGGGATAGCGGCAGCGTCCGGTGGTTCAGGGTTGTTCGGCCGGCAGATAGGGGGCATGGCACCGCGGTCCGATTCCACCACGCGTTCCATATCCTTCTTTAGCCTGAACCTGTACTCGTTGTTGCCAAATAACTTGCAAAGGAATAACCCGGTCATGTACAGTCCCAGTCCATTCACGAGCCAGAGATCCGACCAGTTCTTCTGCTGCATGTTTATCCCCATCCACTGGCAGGCTAGCGCGTGGCTAAGACACAGACGAGCCTCGTAGACCTGATCGATCGCGTCTGGCCCATGCAAGAGGTCCGTCGACACTAGCGCCAGCGTCGCGCTGTCAGACCTCTGTGTCGGCAGCTCCTCGACAAATACAAGTTTGTATGAACCGAACGGATAAGAGTTGAAGTGTGTCTGGTAGAAGTTCATAGCAGCGCGCAAGAAGGCAACAGTCGTGGCAAGCTGGCTCTCCTGACCCGGGAGACAAAAGGCATGCATGAGGGGTGGTGGTCGTACGCTAGAAATTTCCTCGGCGGCATCGGGGGGAAGGGGTAGGACGTGGAATGGACCAGCCGAGAATGCGATATGTTGGACCGATGTGGGGACGAGGAGACTGAACAAAAAGATGGTTTTGCTAGAGTTGTTGGGGTGCGCAACCTATCTCTGGATGAGAAAACGTTATTTGCATTGCAACTACACGTACCTGCTCAACTAAATCCCCGCTACAAACGACGACGGTTCTGTTTCGATCGTCTGGATAGTCAAATTCATCGTCGAGTAAGCCTGGAAGTTCTTCCCGTTCTTCCAAATAACTCGGGACAATGAATTCAAACTCCCAGGCGCACTTCGCGTAAATGCTGTCTACACAAGGGATCCAACATCGCGCAGCGTCCGGGGAAGAAGGTGTGGTGTACACGTGCGGAATCCGCTGAAATTTGGCACGGTGAGTCAGGGAAATAGTGCCTCGAGGTACGCTGGTGGACGCACGTATGGGTACGAGTCAGTAGGCACCATAAACTGCACCCCATCAACTGGATTCCGTAGACTGTACACAATTTTGATCAGGATTTCCTCATACTCTGGCCCTGAGCTCTGGGTTCCCAGTGCCGTAGGTCCTGGGGTTTGTGGTTCAGGGGTTGAAGCTGGGGTGCTGATCAGAAGTGGTAGGTTGTCAGGCACAAGTGGACACACCGTCTCCGTAGCCCTGGCCCCGATTCTCCTTGGGCACCAGCCGAATAGGCACCTCCTTCGGTATTGCGATCGAAAGCTCCCCTTCATCTCCTTCAGCAAGTGCCGAATACAGCTTGCGTTTCAGCTCAGAGAACCGGTGACAGTCAGAGGGATTGGAGACATTGAGATTCGCGACTGTGTCATAGTGGACGAACTCTGCTGGATACGACGCGACTGTGACTGACTGGATGACTGCAGAGAGGCGGTTGGTCAAAGTGCCTAGGTGCTGGAACGGGACCGGAGACGCGTACCACATTGTCTCGAATGAAGGTGAACGGTCCTTAGATCCTTGATTGTTGGATTTATTCGCAGTTCCGTGTATCCCTGGGTGCGATTCGAACGGGATGAGGGTCGTGGACGATGCGCCAGCAGAGCAGGGTACTCACCCAGAGTGCCCCCCCGAAATCGAGCTCCAAGACGACTTTTTGGTGACTAGTAGAGACAAAAACGGTGTCAGTACACGGAAGGACATCCAAAGGGTGAGAACAACGTATATCGTGAAGCCTCTTCGAGCCTGCTCCCGCTGCATGGCGGATGATAGTACACGGGGTTCGGAACGATGGTGCGCGCCAGTTGACTAAGTGGCCGTAGTAGTTGGCGAGAAGTGTTATGTGCGATGGGTTGAGCAGAGAGCCAGCGACTTTTGCTGATCCCGTGCGACAGAGAGAGCCAAGGGTCGGATGTCCTGTGGCTCGCTCGTTGTTGTGACCTGAGAGGGTCTGGTGGTGGGAAAAATCGCTCGAAATGGCAACATCAACGCTTCCGTGCTGGATGTGCGACCCGGCGGAGTCCCTTCGCATCAGAACACCTCATGTCCCTCTTCCTCCTTCCCAAGCGGTGTGAGCACCTCCCACTCCGCATCTCTGCGACTTCGGTGCGTTACGCCGGCCGCAAAGAGGTCGTCGCCGACCCCAAAAAAGAGATCCTTCGCCGCATCCTCTACCCGGCGAACATCCGGAACCGGGCCAGTCCCGTTGGCACTTGGCGGCCAGACGTTAGTCGCGTTCTACAACGCGCTATCCCCTCTGTTCAAGCCCACGAGACTATTGAACGTGCTTGGCTTCTCCACAAACGCCATACCCGATGGAAGAGGAACGCCGAGGTGGAGAGAAAATTCGAGTGCATGCGCAAGGCGATGGCGGAACTTGAGGTTGTGGATCCCCGCTCGTTCGCGGAGGCGAACCGGCCGGAGGATCCCAGAGCGAAGAGCGTGGTAGAAGTTGAGCTGGCCAAAACCTTGCGGGGCCCGGAGAGGAGGGCTGTGGAGGCTAGGATACGAGGGCTGTTCCCTCGAGAATTGCGCCCACCTCCTGATACGCCCTCACAAGCCGGTTGGAATTATGATTGGAAGCCAATTGTCCCACCTACAGTTTGTAAGCCCATTACATCAACTCATACCGCCCGCCCATCGCTCATGTCAACAGCATAACTCCACTTCTCCTAATCATACCTAGCAATCATGGTTCACCAATGGTGGAGTATTAATGATAGCCTTTCAGTTCATTCCAATCGCTAGTATACAACTGCCCAAAACCTGACCCCCACCTTATGGCCAAGCGCTTCTGTATGGATCCACCATGCCCATCTCAAGCCCCGAATCACCTTTCGCACCGGAAGGGTTCTTCGCAACAACTGCGCCATGGACGTTCTCAAGGGCTTCTGTCCAACGCTCAAGCGCCGCATACCGTCGCTTTTCAAGGCTTTGCCTACCCAAGTGGTGTGGTTAGCAGAAACCAACAAAAGTATATGTGAAGACAAACTGTTTGTCGAGTTCTAGTCGCATGGTGACTTGGTCAATCCGCCCTTCGACTTTTCCGTCCAGAATAAGACCGATGAGTAACTCTTCCACTTCATCCTTGTCCACGTTGAGCTGCTGTGCCAGGAACGACAACTCGAGCCTTGTGTATGGTTTGATCAAATCGATGAGGTATTGCGTCCGCAGACTGCGTAGCAGTTCCCCAATGTACAACCTGATAAACGCATCGTCCATGATTGTGGATCGGTTTTCTACCAATATATGTTAGTTCCGCACCGTCCTAGCCACAACCGGAGGCCCACCCCGTAATATTTTCTCCGCAGTGTGGACTTCTCTCCGTTGATAAGCGTCGACAAGGTCAGTCATTGCCTTGATCTGAGAGTCTTTCTTGTAACTGTGGGCGGTGTTGTGTTGAGCGTGATCGAGGGGTTAAATCACCGGCTGGAGGCTCACGGCTTAGTCTCTTGGCTGTCAAACGGGTTGACTTCACTTCCTGTCAACATGTTGGCAAGCACGAGGTACTTGAGGACCTGTATCCTTTGCTGCGACCCAGCTTCGTCGTAGTTACGGAATGACTCGAAGAAGTCCTCGCTAGCCTTGTTCCATTGACCTATTGAGAAGTGGGTGTAAGCCAATGACGAGAGGCAAAGGGCTCAATCACTGACGTTCGCCCATCCACATCTTCCCTCCGCATTCTTTGATCACACCCATGATCCTCGGGTGAGGTATCGCTGACCGGACAGAGGTGGCGGCGTTGTAGATTTCCTGCTTGGTGTGACTAACCAGGATGTGCAGTGCCACGGGCGAGACTAACCTTGAGCTTTTTGAAGTTCCTCGTCTCGTTGTACATTTGGATCTCCAAAGCATAAATCTCAAGGAGCTGGGTACCTTTTTGTGATTGGTCGTCACTCTCGTTGGCGGCGGTGGCGTTCGTCAGATCCCGTAGGAGCTTTCGATTTCGTCAGTTAAGGTGTGCTTTCAGAGGGGGAGAATAAACCTTCGTTAGCCTGGCGTATTCTTTCCTGTCGAGCCACAGTTTGGCCAACTTCAAGTTAGTCTTCGCACTCAACCGCTATCCCATGGTTGATTAGATACTGTTTGACTAGGCAGAATCACGCGATTCGCACCTCATTTTTCGCCTCCACCAGGGCGTTCTTGGTCGCCTGATAGAACTTCTCGAGAATGTCGACCTCTATGGGACCGCTCTTTCCACCCCCAACGTAGTCCAAGATGCCATTGATTGACTTCTCAGAGTAGTTGCGGGTCACTGCTGATTTAGTGTACGTCAACAGTCGGCGATATGTCTCAATGGCCTCGTTCGGTCGTTTGAGGACCAGGAACAGTAGTTTTGTCGACTGTTTGAGCGCCTTGAATCCCCTGTCCCAGTCCAGTCAGTCATCCGAAGGTGATAGTGAGGAAATAGGGTATACCAGTCCCCTTTCTCCTCTTCTTTGTCCACGATTACTTTGAACTCCTTCAAGGCCTGTTCTGGATCATCCTCCTTCTTCGCTGTGCGTGGAAATCAGAACACGGCGAGAATGAAAGGAAATCGGCATACACTTGGCGGTATAGTACATGTTCTCAACATCCGCGCTCTCCCCCTCATCGCCATCGCCATCATCCGAGTAATCGAAGCCGTAATCCTGCAAGACGTAGTGTTAATCGACGGAAGCCGGGGGAGTCTCTGGGCGTGACCTCGTCGTCGCTGCCTTGCATGTAATCGGCATCATCGTCATCCATGGTGATGGAGCGTTATCTGGTGTTTAGTGGGGCCTGATGTCGTCGGTAGAGGGGTGGATGAAGTGTCCCACGTGCCCCTGGCGATCGCGACGCGTTGCGCTTTTGGCTGGCGGTCAGGGGCATCAGAAATAGTTCCACGCTGTGGGCTTGTAGGCTTTATACATGCTTGCAACACTCAGGATTCCTATCGCACAGTTGCTGAAACCGGACGACGGGCGGAGCCAGTGGGAGCAACATTGGAGCCCCGGGCAATGTTATGCAACCGAACAGCAGTCGGAGAGTTGCCGAAACGGGTTACCAAACCCCCCACCTGCGCGAAGACTCCACAACATGAACAGTCTAACTGGCGACTGTTGACGCCGACTTCCAGCCATGGAATCTCCCTTAATCTCCCCCGGAGTCCTCCATTTTCAGGCCGCCTCGACGTCGAGGACGAGCCTCCAGAAACTCGACGATGCACCAAGCCTGACCTCATTCAATCCCTTCTCCGAAGAAGACGAGAACGACCAATCCTCTTACGCCATCGTCACCTCCCTACTCTCTCGCGTCAAGAACACCTTTGCCCCAACCTTAGCCACCACTCCCATCCCTGTACCACCAAATCAACCCCCCACCAGCGGCAGCAGGGAGGGTAGTAGTACCTCCGAACCTCCACGACGTGCTTCCCTTCACGCCCAGAATTCCAACATCTCGTCTCGCTTCGGACCTGAACGCCAGATCCCACTGCACAGGCTCTCTTCCTCACTTCCAGCTCCTCCGTTGGTCTCAGTGACGCCAGTAACGTCAGAAGCGCCTTCGTTCAACCTCGAATACGATAGACCCTCCTCATCTAGAGGGCTCTTCTCATCATCCATCACTGAGAATGGCGACGGCCCAGGCTATGGGGTAGCCATACCCGGGTTTCCCATCCAGGATAGTGATGCAAGGAGTATCAGGACCACGATCAGCGTAAACCGACAAGGATCGGTTTCGAAGACCATGCGTCGCATCAGGGGCGAAGGTACCTTCTTCGTCGTTTTCCATGTCCGGTGTGCTCATGCAATCACGAAGGACTATCCCGTGACTATTGGATGGACGATGAGCTCTGCAAGGAGTGTTATGACTGCAAGAGTGTGTTCACGGCATGGAGGCGCAAACACCATTGTCGAATATGTGGTAAGTTTATATCACAACCACCCTCAGCGATGTTTGGCATACGCTTATTTGACCGCAGGTCAAGTGTTCTGTTCGCGGTGCGCGTCGAACGTCATCAAGGGCGCTCGGTATGGTCACGATGGTATGATCCGGGTGTGTAACTTGTGCCTCGAGAAACTGTCCAAAGTGGAAGATGACGATGAAGACGATCGACGGTCAGTCGTATCCAGCGTAGCATCTCCATTCGCCACCCATCACCCAAGCGACCCCTACTCGTTGGCTCGGTACACGAACTCCCCGTTCTCAACATCCCAAATCCAACTTAACAATCAGAAGCCAGATCCATTCAACCTCTTTTCCATCACCGAGACTAAGCGTGGTTCAGAGAGCCCACATTCGCCAGTTGTATCCGCAGGTGCACCTTACGATCGAGATGTTGACCTGATTCACTCCACTGTGGTTCCATTCCGGCGGAATCTTTCGAACGATGAGACACAACCCATCCGTATCCCCAGCTCAGGGCACGAACGTAGTCTCTCGGCCCAGTCATCGAAACTACCCGTCGAATTTCCGATCACCATCCCTGTCTCCGGAAATGGTGCCATCAGTTCCGTTACCTTCCCAGGTAGTCCTCCGGAGCACGCTCTTGACTCCGCTGACGACATACGGTCGAGAATTAACTCTTCCTATGGTGACTTCGATGGGTCCGGTACCCCCTTCATTCGTAGTCGTGTCCAGAGCAGGATCCCGGATAACTTTGGTGCCGAACCAGAGTGGAGAGCTCGTCGGGAGAGCACTGCGTGCGTTCCGCTAATGCTACATTCAATACAAAATCATTGACTCTGTCCAGTTATGCGCAGGAGCTCAACTACATTTCCATGTTCCACCTACGGATCATGCTTCGCCAGATGTTGACGAAGGAGGGAATCCCGAACATCTCGGAATGGGAAACCACGCTCCTGAAACTCGCCCTACAGATTGCTCGTGATCTGACATTCACTGCCCACCCTCAACGGCAAGGAGCCGACATGGACGTTCGCCGATACGTGAAGATCAAGAAGATTCCTGGAGGCGCTCCAAAGGATTCGGAGTTTGTCGACGGAGCTGTCATAACCAAGAATGTGGCACACAAGGCGATGTCCCGGACCCAGAGGAACCCCCGAGTAATGTTCGTCACCTTCCCCCTAGAATTCCAACGGGTGGAAGGTCAGTATATGCACTTTGGGCAGGTGGTTCTACAAGAGAAGGAGTACCTAAACAACCTTGCGGCCCGCATCGCCGCTCTCCGTCCCCATATCGTCTTAGTCGAGAAGTCTGTCTCGAGGATTGCTCTCGACGCATTGGCGAAGCATAAGATTGGTGTCGCTCGTTCTGTCAAGGAATCTGCGATCCAGTTCGTGGCACGTATGACCCAGGGAGACGTTTTCTCTTCGATCGATAGGCTTGCCCTGGAACCCCGCCTTGGACACTGTGCAAAGTTCCAGATTCAGACCTTCGATCATCAGCTAATCCCAGGACGGAGAAAGACGTACATGCGATTTGAGGGGTGTAACAAGGAGATGGGCTGCACCATTCTACTCCGAGGAGGGAACAACGATACTCTGACGCGCATCAAACGGGTCACTCGGTTCTTGACTTTTATTGTCAGAAACCTCAAGCTCGAGACACACCTCTGGAAAGACACGGTTATCGCCCCACCACAACTGACTGCCGAAGCAGTCCCTTCCGCACCATCTCCGGACCCACCCAACCCGGTTACGATAGGGCTTCATCCTTCACTGTGGTCTCCCTCCAACCTCAAGTTTATATCCGATTCACCGTCAAGCACAAACGGTACCCCTAATTCCCAAACCGACTATGAAGACCTTCCAGACGATGAAGCCCAACAACGAGTGCTTACCCGCAAGATCCACCAATCTCTCGATCCCTATACAAAGACGTTCATATCCGTCTCTGCGACGCTCAGGTTCCAACCTCCCTACCCGATCAAACGTATGAAGGAGCTCGACGACGCGCTGACCGCAGCGAAACGGGCTTGGGAGGATGAAATCATCAGGCGAGAGGAGAGGACCGGCATGTCCGTCCCAATCACAGACCTTCTGAACGTGAGCGAGAGCGAATTCCAGGTTGAAACCCCAACCGAACCTGCTTCGTGCCACTTCCAAGAGGCCACTATCACGCCGGATCTGGATGAAGACGATATCAAGGCTCAGATCGAGTCCCTCCCTGACCGGATAGTTTCGGAAACCCCGCCGAGGGTCCCGGTTCTGTCTAACGTAAACGGGTACCTCGACACCAACGCCGCATCCACCTTTTCGACAGAGGTAATGCCGAGGGTTCTCGAGGAAGCCACCCCCTGCTCGCTCAAAACCGTGGAGGACATCGGATTCGAGAGCCGCATCACGCAGCTGAAGGGTCAGCACGAGGAACAGAGGAAGATTTGGGAGTGGTACCTACGCAAGAACAAGGACGATTTCGTCGTGGAGAAGTACCAGTGCATCGCTTTGTGGGAGTGTACGGTGCCCATCGTGGATTACGGATCCCGGAAGGCTTGCACGCCTCCTCAACTCAAATACGTTACATTTTATGGCGAAAACGACCTGACACTCGGACAGTTCATCGACTCGTCGATCAATGACACGCTTGCGCAGTTCCTTGACCCCAAAGCGATATGTTCTGCAAAAGCCTGCGACGAGCCGATTGCGAGGCACTGCAGGGTTTTCGTACACAACGATACGAAGTTGATGGTCGCCGTGGAACAATGGGACCATGTTCACGGACACGGAGGATCCCACTACTTGCATCCCCCGGACCTGGTTACCACTTGGAGTTCCTGTAGGCGCTGCGATGTAGAAACCCCACTCATCCCAGTCTCAGAGGAGATGCAGAGGTACTCATTCGCTAAGTTCCTCGAGCTCCATCTCTATCCTGCAGATGTCCAGTTCGTCCAAGGCGCAGGTTGCCAGCACAACATATACAAACACCACACCCGCTACTTCTCCAAGAGGGGAATGACCGTTCGGTTCCGGGCAGACCCTGTTAACGTCTTCGAGGTCGTTTATCCTCCCAGCAGGATCATCGTCAAGCCGGAGGCTCGCCTCGAGCTGAAGAACTTAGATTTCACTCGGCTTCACACTCGGAACATGCTTTGGTACACTGCGTTGGTCGACGATCTCAAGCTGATCAACATTGACGCCGCGACGGGAGACGAGGAGGTGGATTTGAAACTCACTGCGGATATCAACGCGTTGATTCTCCGAGCCGAAATGGAGAAGGACGAAATCACGAGGATGATCAACTACGTCTACAAGGATGCAGGACCCACTGATACCCTCGGTCTCAACCAGGTTCGGGCGTACCGGCAGGACAAGATCGTGGCCTGGCAACACGACTTCGACCGCCTCCCAAAGGTGCGACCAACCCAGATGACGTCGAGGAAGTCGTCCGCTTTTGGATCTGTACGGACCGGACTGTGGCCAAGGCGACCGGATTTCCCAGGTCCGTCAGAGCACCACCCGTCTTCTGCGAGCGTTTCTGAGGCAGAGGAGTTGTCCCCTCCCCCGTTGTTGCGCAAGGTAACGGGGTTGTCATTTGTTTCTACATCATCCGCATCAGATGCATCGGAGCCCGAGGTCGATGGTGCCATATCGAAGCTAGTGGAGAAAGTCATCCCTTTGGCAGTGGCTACAACAAAGGGGGTTGCAGCGAAAGAACCTGAGACCGTCAAGTCCGCTCCGAAGGAGGAGGATGGAGACAGTGATTCAACGATCGGAGCACCCAAGGAAGATATCGCCCCAGAACCTTCAGCTTCGTCCCCTGCCGAGGTAAGTCCTCGCGACGGAGACGGTATACGAATCCGCTCAGTCTACTACCAGGAACGAAAAGAACTTCCAGAGTCTACCCCACCAGAACCTACCGAGCCATCCGAGGGGCGGACGTCTCGGCTACCCTCCCGCCTCCCTCGCCGCTCCACGCAACATCCCAGCGTCGCTGAGCTCGTGAAGAGGTACCAGGAATTCTTGCCGGCCAGCGGAGTCCCGGACCTGGCGAAGACAGCACTTGCCCCTGACCTTCCTGAGAGTGAACCAGAGGTCCCTTCTCCTCCCTTACGTCCACTTCCTCGCCCCCATAATAAGAGCCGCCACGGCAACCGCGTGGTTTCGAAGAAGGCCTCCGTTTCTGATTTCGAGCAGGGCTATGCTGTCAACGTTGCTCCTCGCCAACGAAGGTCTCTCAACAGCCGGATACCCGCCCCTCCACCCCTAGACCTGAACTCAGATTCCCGCAAGACCTCTCCTGATAAGCGGCCGCCCATGACGCGTGGCCACACTTATGAAAATCCCAAGCCAAGCCCGGTAATCAGCAATAGGGTTCGATCCAAGTCTTACCAGAAGGGGCCGAACAAGGACAAACCCCCCATCCCCCGATCTCCTGCCGCTGGAGGAAAAACCACCTTCCGCCGTCAGTCAACCCAAGGAAGCAAGGTGTCGAATATCGCGAAACATTTCGAGCGGATCTCTCGAGACAATGAACGTGCCACCAGGAGGTACGCGGTCATTCGTGGGGGAAGGAAACCCAGGCCTGTCGCCTCGGCACGTGCGAAGGTCGAGATCCTAGACAGCGTTAGGGATGTCGTCAGGGACGAAGAGTCGGAATCGTCGTCCGAATCGAGCGAAGCCGATGACGAGGGTGAAGGCGAGGATGACACTCCGGTCCCAGCACCAAAGAAGAGTGACTCAATGAACAGCACTACCTCGAGACCGGAGACAGGTTCTGAGGTGGACCCCGTTACCGAGAGCCCCGCAGAGCTAGAGACAGGTGAAGCACCGCCTTCGACAGTCGTTGCACAAGAACCAGCGGGAATTGCCACTACCACGCCACTACGCACTGTCAATGAGGCCGCTGAATCCGCGCTGCCTTCCGTCTCCACGTCGCCAACACTGTTCACCAATCCGTTACCTTCCTCTACCCGCCCATACACTTCGTATCTCCCTACCGACACGGAGACGGGTCCCGGCGAAAGGAATTCTATTCTGCGAGCGATAACTGGTTTCTGGCCTGCCCAGGCCCCACAATCTAGATTCAGGTCGGGGAGTGATGTGGAAGACCTGATGGCCGACCCGGAACACATCTTCAGGGACGCCTCCATGGTTGTTCGCACCGACGAACCTACATCTATCATCGCTTTGGCATTGAAGTACGTTGCTTTTTCACCGCTCTCGATGGTTACTGACCTGATTGCAGCTCCCCCCTGTATCGTGAGATGCTGACAAAGTCGAGGGCTGAAAAGCGTATAGCGAGGGAACCCAGAGTGGCAAACGACAGCAACGAGGCCTTCATGCCTGACGACAACTCCCTTGCCGAATCTGCTTCCACATGGGGTGTCGTCCAGGTCGATTCCGTTACCGGCGGTGATCCTACGGAAGACCTGAGGATGCCGTCATCCAAACTACCCTGGGCAGTCTGTACGTCGTGCTAACTCGTTGATCAAACCTTAACACAGATTCCTGATGTTGATCCTTCAGCGTTTGAGAGCAGCGGATTGACGATCACCTGTACTATCCTGTACCCTGAGCAATTTGACGCTCTGAGGAGGACCTATGATTGCGAGAAGAGCATGATCGAGAGTCTGGCCAGATGTGCCAAATTCAATGCCAGTGGAGGCAAGTCTGGGTCTGCGTTCCTGAAGACCAGAGGTTCGCTTGTGGTTCTATTTGGCTGCGTCACATCGCTAAAACTGCACAGACGATCGGTTTATCGCAAAGGAGATCTCCAGAGCGGAGTTGGAGACAATGGAGACCTTCGCACCTGCTTATTTCGATTACATGTCGTCATCCTTTACTGCTGGGGTGCGTTTGGTTCCGATAACCTTATTTTCTGTTCCCCTTGCTCACGCCCCCCGACCAGCGTCCGACGCTTCTCGCCAAGATCTTCGGGTGTTTCAAAGTTACATGGAAGACAACGTCATATTCCGGACCGGGAAAGCCCAAAATCAACCAGATGAATCTTGTTGTAATGGAAAACCTGTTTTACGATCGTCGATTCTCGAAGGTGAGTCAGAGTCGCATTGGGTTTACATATCGGGGATATTTGGCTGAAACATGATCGTGCTTGTTTTCTCGGAAAGATCTATGATCTCAAGGGATCGACGCGGAATAGGCATGTGCAATCGACCGGAAGGGAGAATGAAGTACTTTTGGACGAGAATTTGAACGAGAGTGAGTCTATGGCGGCTGGTACACCTAGCGCATCACTAAGAATCACACCAGCCGCACACCTTTCCCCTTTTTTCCTACGGGAACACTCAAAGAGGATTCTCCGCGGAGCGCTTAACAGCGACAGCAAGTTTCTGGCAGACACTAACGTCATGGACTACTCATTTGTGGTTGGCATCGATTCTGTCAGGAATGAATTGGTGGTCGGCATCGTAGGTGAGTCGCTCCACGGGCGTTCTGCTGTTTACAGGGACAGTAATTGAATGGGCCAGACTATGTGAGGACCTACACGTGGGACAAAAAACTGGAGAGTTGGGTTAAAGAGTCCGCGTTCCTCGGAGGAGCGGGTAAGGGCGAGCCTACGATCATAACGCCCAGGCAGTACCGGCACAGATTCTTGACCGCGATGGAACGATACTTCCCACTGGTACGTGATTTATAATCTCCATCAGGGAAGGGGCTACGAACTAAGAGTGGTGCTCAGACCCCTGATCGGTGGATGAAGCAGCAGGACGTGCCGGAGGAATACGACGTAGACTGGTAACGGTTTCGAGGACCGGGCTCAAGTCTGACCCGCATCTCGAGCGCTGGTGATTTTCTGGTTGCTTTGAGTGTCCGCTTTGCTTCCCCGCATTTTTGAGACCCTTGATTATTGTTATGATAGGATTACGGTTAGAGGAGAATGTAAGATAGGACGTGTTTGTGAGCATCGAGCGTCGGGCGACGACAATGGGTGACCATAGTGAGCTGATTCCGTAGGACTAAAAGGCGGGGTCCCTTTGTTTTTTGAAATGGGCCATTGACGATTGGCATTGAGGGACCTAAAGGAAACGGAACGCGGAGATTGAATCATCCGATAAATCGAATTTTTGTTCTCGATGGGTCCGACTCGGTTCCAGGTCACGTCCCCCCATAAACACGCACCGCACACGCTCTCCAAGGTCATCATACCCACCCGTACGCCCGCTAACGACGAGCAAAAACGAACGGATACGACAAGACGATAATCCTCTCCCACATACCCTCCAGAAAAATCCCCCATCAAATCCAGATTCACGACGCGTATCATCCTTCTCTCCACCACATCCTCCACGCTCGCGCACCCCCTACCGTCCTCGGGAGAAAACCACGCCACGCATTGTGTATTCGCTTATAACCCCCTGTTCTACTTGCCACTGTACATATCCCTGCTCGAATGGATCCTCACCAGCACCACCCCATGCAAGACGATGCCCAGCTGCCAAACAGTCAGCCCCCCTACCACTTCTACCCTTCATCAGAAGATGATCACAACAACTACGGCCTCGCGTACCCATCCCACCAGCCGCCCCCTCTGCAGCCTCCTTATCAAATTGTAAATGGTTCTCGTGAGTTTGATTTCCCGCCGTCGAGTCCCACCCCCCCTGCCCACCGTTCATCCTCGCCGTCTTGTTTCTTTCTTTTGCCTCAAGCTTTTCATTTACCACCCATCTTTCTTTTCTCCTGCAGGCCCCTCTTCCATGTCGGAGTCTGACATGTTGCAATATCAGCGATCGCTTCAAATGATGCCTCCGCAAGGTCACTTCACTGGCCCCGTGTATAACGCCTCGCCGCCTCATGGTGACCTCCAGCTCTCGGCATCTCCCCCACCTCCCTCGCCTTCCCATATCTATGATCCCCTCTCCCCAAATATTTCTGGTTCCGACACAGGTCCATACCGCTCCCATTCCCGTGGTTCCAACTCTTCTGCGGGATCCCCCTCCTCTAGCCGCGGTCACAGTTTTGCAAACCGAGGCTCCGTGAGATATAACCCTACCCCCTCCCCCACCAGTACCTCTAGTCGTCGTAGCCGCGGTCGCTCTATCTCTGACGAAGAAGATCCAATGATGGGTGTCTCCCTCGCTGAACATCTCGCCAACACCAGGAAGGAAGCCACCCGAAGGCAACGTATCGAGGCGGAGCAGCGCCGTCGAGACGAACTCCGCGACGGATATGCCAGGCTGAAAGATGTCCTGCCCGTCTCCAACCAGAAGAGTAGCAAGGTTTCCCTCTTGGAACGAGGTTTGTCCTTGGTGTCCACCCAAGTCGCCACGATTTTAACCCCCTCCTCATAGCTACCAATCATATCATGCACCTCGAGAAGTCGAATCAGGAGATGCAGCAACGTCTCGCCCAGGCAGAGATGGAAGTGCAGAGACTCCGCGCTCTCAACGAGAAAATATCCCTCAGCGGCCCCAAGTCGTCCACGAACCACCCTTTGGACCAACGGTCGCTCTCCACTACCCCAGACAACGGGTCCTCACTCTCGCGGCATAACCTCACCGCGATCGGCAACCAGAACCCTCCACGGGAGGATTCGAGTCCATCAGCATCCGAGCAGGACTATTAGTTCCCTAGCCGTTCCCACCCACGACACAAACTATTCCGAGTCCTATCTGTGTATTCTATTGTCCGCTTTCAAGTTTTATTGCTGCCGATCGCTCTCCGCCAATTTCTCATTGCATCTATACCTTCATTTTGTGGACTTGCACCGGGGTGAAGGACCGAGGGGAATGTCGATGGGTTCGTCCGGTGCCGACTGGTGCTATTGCTAGAGTTTGGGTTGAAGGCGACGGGGATGCTCGCGTCTGGTTGCGCTGAGCGTCCCAAGTCAACCTCCCTTTACTCCCCACCACGACACCAATGCGACAAACGTTCACGACTCGACGTTACGGCTAGGGCTTGTAGGATGCTCCCTGAGACGCTGTGCGCCGGGGATGCTACCTCGCCAGGACCGCTCATACCGTCTGAAGTCAAAACCTCGATATCCTCCTCGTTTGGACGCTTGTACAAATTATCACCGCGCCGAATATCATGGATAATCTCTCCTCCATTTCCTCCTTTCCGGCTGTATCCACTCCCTACCACGCTCTCCGCCTTCCCTCCATGCTTCCTTCCCCGCAGTATTCTCCTTTGATTATTCCTCGCGATTGTTGCTTCCCACCCTGTGTTTTTTTTCTTCCTTTATTCACGATATTCACGAGAGATCTTACGACCCGTCATCTATCACGACAACCAAACGATCTATACGAATCCGAAAGAAGCGGCGACGGGGGCAGATGTGAAGGGTGTGGAAAGGTTATGTCGTGTTGAAACGAGTGAGGAGGTCAGCAGGACCCTTGTCACGGTATCCCTGCCCCCTCATTCGTCATGACATGGGTATCTCTGACCAACCTGCTAGAGTTGGCTCACGATATGCTGGCGTGTGGGGACGTCCCCAACGTCAGTGAGATGACTTACGAAAAGAAAAAGTCGATACGTTTGCGGTTTCGTGATGGTATTGTAAGCTTTGACCTGGTCCCAGTCGTTTAGGTCTTGTTAAAAAAATAGATCTCATGTTCCATATCTCATCTCGAGGCCTGTGGGATCTACGGTACATTACAATTCCCGCTCATTTGGTCAAGTGAACGCGTGTGGGCGCCAGTTCCCACACAGTGCATCCGATGTCGCGGAATGACAAGGGCCATCAAGATACTAACCTTCGGAATCGGAATGGACGTGCCGGGCAATTATAAGATTATTTATGGGGGGAAGCCGGGGATGAAGGAATAGAGCTCAAACAGACCCCTACTATCCGACACGAGCTGGCAGCAAAGCAGCAAAGAGTGAGCCCCAATTCGCTTCGGATGCGCGCCAAGGATAAGAGTGAAGGGTCAAGTTTGAGGAGAGGGAAGGGGGGAAAACACAGGACTGAGTAAGAGTGCCGAACGACGAACACGAGGCCCAAGCCACCATCATCATATCAACGTGCGCGACCTGCAGGCAGCTATCCGAATCATTACGAACGAGGTTTGGTTAAACCCTTTCGTACAGTCGAACAGACAGCGGAAGGCTGCGGGAGGGACAGGAAGATTGATGTCCCCCTCCCTCATCTCTCTCTCTCTCTCTCTCTCTCTCAGCGGGAACCGGATGATGGCGATATCGATATACGTATAGAGTAAGATACGTATCGAACAGTTTCGACGCTCGAATCAACCCCCTCCTCCCTGTTCGGGTCAAGACTGGACTGGGCTGATGGGACCATCTCCGGCCTTGCTTCCCTCCCCCCGTTCTGAACCCCGCATATCCGCCACGTTGCTTGCGTGCGCGCGGTGGCAATTCCCCATCTCTTAGCGCCGTTTTGACACAGCGCACCCCCCTCCCCTCTGTGGCTGTGGGATATGAGGGTGGAGGATGGTGAAACGGGGGATAGGATACCGTCACTCCGGATTGTCAAAGCAGAAAGGGAGAGAGGACGCAAAGTCCAGAGGATGTCCGGTCTACCGAAGGCGTTTGGAAAGAGCCGAAGAAAAAGGATCATCTCTCTCCACGAACGTATAGTAGGTGTAATAGTTAGTAGGGTCCAGGCAGGAACGCCAGGGGATCTCCACGGAAGCGGAACCCCAGTGCTGATCTCGATTCCCCTTCCCTCTCGCTCGCTCTCGCTCTCCAAAGACGGACTGGGATATCAACGTTTGAAATTAAAATTCATTTCCTTCCTTTTATTTTTTCCATCCCTTTTCATTCGACCAAGGGCACGCGGCCTTCACGAGGAATGGGCGCCAGGCAGGCCGCGCGGGCCAGATACAAGGTAGAACTCTAGTTGCCTTGCGGAGGAGAGACATGAGGCTCGAATCAATTGACCAGAACACGAGGCGGTGAGAATCCAACTGCCAAAGGTCGCGATGAGCACGTCCGTCCACAAGGCGAGCAGCCAGCCCTGAAACCTATACCCAAAGTACCCAGCCTAGCCAAAAAGATGAACTGCGGGAGGTCGGTGATTCAAAGTACCTGAACAGAATTCAAAATAGTCCTGCTTTGAAAAAGTGAAAAGGGGAGGACCGAGACGTCCTATGTCAAGTTCGCGACCAGTAAGCGAAAAATAGAACCGAATTCTCTTACCTTGGGTATCCTGACGTACCTCGACCCCAAGATTGCCCCCCTCGGAAGACGCTTGGAACATGTTCCATCCAGTGTTTGATCAGATACCGACTACGCCTAACCGGAGTCATGTCGGCTATTCCCTCCCTCGAGCCATTCCCAATAGGTGACGTCTTGAGATTGCTGGGGTTGGGGGAAAGATAAAGGAAAAGAGGGGGGCAGTCGGGTATGAAAAAATGCGAACCCGGGAATATGCGGTCAGCGATGTGCATCATCCCATGACAAGGCAGTAGGGTTACCTGGCTTGCACCCTCGTCATACTGATGGGCCGACAAAGGTAGGGGATTCCCGTCGGATTATCAGAAAGGGCCATCGATGAGACCAGTGATTGGAGAGAAGCGTCATATAATCTCCACCGTGTGCGTTATCCAGGGGAGAGAAGGAGGATCAAAAAGCTGGGATCGCAATCGGTGAACCGGGTGGCCTGATTCGAGGGGTCTCCGCTTCGACGGCATATCGGATAACCGCCTGCGCCTGGAGAAGAGGGGATCATGGTGTGAGCGAGAGGAAGAGAGGGGGGGCGGGTAGGTAAAGGCCGCTCTCCGAACTGATAAATCAATCAGCCGACGAGGCATCCCAGCAGCATCCTCCGCTGGATGAGCTCCGTCTGTGTCAGGAGAGCTGACCGGGTGGAAATGAAAGGGGGTCCTTCCGGATGGCCATCCGGGGAGGAGGTAATCCCGGGCAGAAGGTGGGTCTTTCATTTCCAGCGGCGTTCCTTGATTGCCTGATACCGTTGTAGAGATCATAAAATGACCACGAAACGGTATGGGGGAGCGGTATCGGTGCCCCAATCTGATCCCGAAGATTGCACGTTCTGGTTCGAAGGTCTCGTCGGTCAGGAACCGAGCGACGGAAAGCACTGGGAGGCGGGTGCAAAGACAAAATGCAATAGGGTAGGCAATTCAGACGAATCCAAGTGACTGGGGAGAAGGACTATAGAGTTTTGTATGTCGAAGCAAGAAGTGTCAGGTGGGAGAGAGAGTAGAACGTACAAGCCGAAAGACCAAGGGTTCGGACATTGTATGTCTGAATTCGATCCGATTCAAGCTGATCGACTTGAGGACTGGGCTTGGGAAGAAATTAAAACCTCGAGGCAGAATATTTGAAGGGTATTACAGGAGTTTGGGGTATTCTCCGATGGGAACTGGCACATGAGAGAATAATGTGATGGATATATATCCAACACCCCGGCGTCGCACCCATATGAACACCTCGAAAAATTTAGGCATGGGAGGGTCATATTGCTCACCCTCAAGATGGACTCACCGTCGTTCATATGCGACACACATGACCGCTCGGAACGAAACCTCCATGGATTGGTTTCGTAAAGGGCGGGGGCGCATTCTAATCGTAGGAGGGATCTCGGGCGCTATGCTCGACGGAGGC
>Ga0307509_10002571_pt1 | contig 29147 bp, 17 predicted proteins | sample 10_EM_MG_FD_202245 | JGI IMG/M metagenome (GOLD analysis project Ga0307509, IMG submission 202245) | Populus trichocarpa ectomycorrhiza microbial communities from riparian zone in the Pacific Northwest, United States - 10_EM | ecosystem: Host-associated > Plants > Roots > Unclassified | place...
CTCAAGAGGGGTTTCTATTATAAGTAAGTTTTCTTTTAGCTGGAGAAAGTTGGATCTATCATGAGATATACAATACACCCATAGTTTTACCCTTCTTAGGTATCTCTTTACCCTTGCCCCCAATTTTGAAACCCTACGCACTGTCTCTCACCATTGATCCGGTCCCTCAACCCACTTCAACCCCACTGATTCTCCACAACTACCTTCTCACCTCACACCTGAACCAACATCAATCATACTTTGCTATAGAGATACAGACGAGCCGTAGGCACGGGGGACACTAGTTATAAAGTACTTGGGACTTGATTTTCAAGTTAGTATCTCTATTATTCATTAAGATATTCAAATGTTGGTTTGATTATTGACTGGTTGCTATGGGTGAGCCGGATCCCTGTCCTGAGCCGCATCCCCGGGAATCACGTTAGGGTTGTGTTTCTACTTGTATCATACTACTAGTATACCCCACGTAGCGCGGGTGGGCAAAAATTGGGGAACGATAGTCTAGCAAACTAGCTGACGATGGCTTCGCAGTATTGCGAGGAGTTTCTGGGGGGAGATGAACCAGCACCTCACGAATTTAGTTCCGGTTTTTTCAAGTTTATTATCTATGTATTCTCACAAAATTGCTTTTCGCACATGGTACTGAACTACAACACATTGCCTAAAATAAAAATAAAAATAAAATAAAATAAAAAAGCAATCGAATACCAACTTAACCAACAGTGGAACCAGAATGGTGACCGGGAGTACCACTATGGAACCATTGGCTAACAAGAACTCCAAGGGAAGAAAAATAGGGAAAAGCAACAAGGGGAAAATCGGACAAATGGCTTAGAGTGAGGAGGAACTAGAAAAGTGCCCCGACCAGAGTCCATTTACGCTTGGATGGCCGGAGGCCTTGCCTCCGCCGGTTCCGCAAGCCCAGCTTAAGAAGGGAAGAAACAAAAAAGTACCGTAACTTAGCAAAGGCAACTCCAACCTCTTTGTGCGGGGTTGGGTTACGCGAGTTCTGAAGTTCAGCGAGCAAGGCTACAAGGCAGAAGCAAGAGCCGATGACCCAATACCTGTTAAGCACAATTGTCAGGGTTGAGCGGGCATTGTTAGGTTGGGCACCGGATTTCAGTAGACTGAGTAGGAACTTCAGGGGCTACAGGGAAGCGGATTGGGGGAGTACTGACGGTTCGGTTGCCCGGAGGCCATCTGGGGACGTTGGGACAGAGTCTTTGAGCTCAGGAACGTGTTCGAGCTCAACAGAGTCTACCGGCAGGGGTGGAGGATGGCTGTTGGAATGTGGGATGTCAGCATAATGGTGATGAGAGCTGAATTGAATCTCCGCTATACACTCGTCCCAGGGCTCAGCAGATGGAGGGAAGGATTCCTGGCTAATGCAACCCGCTGCGTGGAGACTGACATGGCCTGGTTCTTGGAGGATGTCTATAAGTTCATCGCCCGCTTTGGGGGGTACTGCAGGCAGAGGGACTTGGTTCTGGTGATCTGGAGTATCTGTGCGGACATCCTTCCGCTCAAGAAACGCCTTCACTATCCCTTCAAACCCGCCCTGAACCGCCCACCAGAGTGGCGTCCGGCCATATCCTGTCTCTGCCTGGTCTGGATTGACGTCCTTTCGTTCCAAAAGCACTTTTACCACCCCCTCATGCCCTCTCCCAGCCGCCAATAAGAGTGGCGTCTGACTATATTTGGTGTCTGCCTGGTTGGGATTGACGTCGTTTCGTTCTAAAAGCGCCCTTACTACCCCCTCACGCCCGCTCCCTGCCGCCCACGAGAGTGGCGTCAGGCCAGATTCGGTGTCTGGCTGGTTAGGATTGACGTCATTTCGTTCCAAAAGTATCTTTACTACCCCCTCATGCCCTCCCTCAGCCGCGAACGAGAGTGGTGTCCGGCCATATTCGGTGTTTGTCTGGTCAGGATTGACATCCTCTCGTTGCAAAAGTAACTTTACTACCGCCTCGTGCCCGCTCCGAGCCGCCAACAAGAGTGGTGTCCAGCCATATTTAGTCGGCGCATGATTAGGATTAACATCTTCTCGTTTCAAAAGGAGCTTTACAACCTCCTCGTACCCCTTGTAAGCTGCCCATGTGAGTGGCGTATTCCCCGTGCAATCGCTCGCATTAACATCCCACTTCTTCATCACCAATAGCGCGGCGACTAGCTCCACTACCCCGAGATATGCTACACCGTGGAGTCCGGTGAATCCCACAGGTCTCCCCTCCCTGCGAAATATTCGACCAAAGAAACTATATCGCTCATATCACAATAATAGGAGTTGAGCTGATATATGCTCATCAAATTTATCGAGAAGCTGAAGCGCTAGTGTTTTGACATTTTCCGTCATTCCCCTTCTTGTGTGCTCCCGTGAAAAGCTGGATATTCTAGGAAGGGCATAGTTGAGGGCGCAGAGCGAAGGGTAGGCGAAAGATCACGAACTGATCTAAAATTGAGATATGTCAAGCAAACCTCCGCAATAGTAGAGTGGGGACCATGGAAAAGGGTAGGGTCATTTGAGAGATGTTCCTGCAGAGTGAAGTGCACTAGTCGGACTGTGGACGAGGACGCCTCAACAATGAGAAGACCCAGACAAGATGATGGAAGTGTCCGTACAGCAGGAACTTTTTCCGGATCGAGATCTGTAGATCCTATCTCTAGTCCTAGGGCGTGGTAGAGTTCCGTGGCCAGCAATGGTCTTTCCGAATGCGACACCCACATAAGCGCCCTTAGCGCAAGCATTGACTTATTTCCCTTCTGCGCCCTCAGCCGGGTTAGGGTTGCCGTGTAAGCGTCGCTCAGTCCCTTGCCTCGCGCCATCTCTTCAACTTTCTTTTTTCTCTAACCAACTGTCACCTCCCCCAGCACAGCCTCAACGGTTAGCGAAGCAATGAGGAATCTATGCCTCCTTTAGTAGGTATACTTCGTTGATAGAGGGGAAACCCAACGTACATATGAGACATCTTGTCCACAATAATTCTCACAATCTCCGCCCTTAAAGGATGGTTCATCGCCTCTGGCATCTCATCGCTGTCTAACTTCATCTCTACATAATTCCTGATATCACCCTCGTTAGGGTTGATGGGTATGGTAACCACCTTGGTGAAATATCTGTGAATGGTTTCCCCGACATGGGGCCTCCCTGTGAGGAATATCTTTGTCGTAGGGGATTCCCGAACAATTTCTCTTAGCGACTCAAGCAGCTTGGGAAGATCCTTCGGAATGCATTCGTCTAGCTCGTCGATGCAGATGAAAACTTGGGGTAACTTGGCAACCGCCATCCTCAACATTCGCATTAGATCCCCAAGTAACGGCCTTCTCCCTTCCCGAAATGCCTTCCGTATATCCTCCGGGATCTCCCTGCCTACCAGCCGCTTCAATATCGCCCCCATTATGTTGAAGACAGTCTGCTCTTGCCGAACGTTGTAATCGCAGTACAACCATGCAACCGCTATGTCTTCCTCCCTTGCCTGATCACACAGCCTATCTATCACCAGGGAACTAGAATTTCTGGCCGTTAGTGACATTCGCTTAAAAGAATCTATCCACTGGCCTCAAATGTGTCTTGCCCACCCCTGGATCTCCTGTGCAAAACAAGACAGCTTCATCGGCTCCACCCTCACCCCCCCTCCACTCCCGAAACTCTCTTGTCTCCAAAAACCAATCCCCGACACCTTCAAATCGGTTGGTGCGCAAGCTGTGGTGTCTGTTATCCGGCTCTAGCGGAGAGAACCAGTGCATGACCTTTGCATCCTCGTCCGAGTTATAGACTATGGTGGTGGTGGCAGTGTTATAGCTCCCAATTATGTTGCCGCAGTTGGCATTGTTGTCGCCGAATTTGATCGATTGTGTATATGTAGTCATGGTGTCCTGTCGAAAATCTTGGTTGAGTGTGAGAATGGTAGGACGCAGCGATAGGGATATAAAGGTTAATGGGGGTTTACAAACCTTTCTTTGCGCCAAGCTGGAAAAAAGTGGGGTGATCTTACTCCTCTTGTGGCAACCACACTCCCAGCCTTTCAATGCCAAGGAAATACCGGCTCATTCGAGGTTTTCATGTATTACTATTTGCCTTATAGATCACCGCAAGAGTAAGCCACGGTGCTATGTGGTATGATACTATTATGCCCAGCGGCAACGAATGGACTAAAACCTTCCTGATTTGAAACTCATCCACAGCTTGCTCATTGTTAACAAGTGCGAATCAAAAAAACAATGAACATCGCCGAGCTCTCCACCCCAATCTACAAAGCTGCGATAGGAAGATGAGACATTTCAAGGGAGTGATTTTCATATCTTACACTCGCGTGCTCCACTTCATATCAAAGCCGGTGTTCTTTCGCGTACTTTGTACTCGAGTAACCACATCTCCTTATTTTGGGAGGGGATATGTACTCGAGTAGGGAACTTCCTTGACGTAGTTGGCAGGGGGAGGCTTTCTTTACCGTAAGAACTAAGTTAAACCCTGCTTACCTCACAGCACCAACCCGCTTACCGGATTCTTTCCTGAGACGCGAAGTTATCCTGTCATATTTTTTAGCAGGTGAAAGAAGCTTATGCCTCCGATAACTTACGGCTAATAACATAGATACAACAGAACACTTTCCCAACTCACACGGTTTGAGTCCTCTTAGACATTTAGGCAGCTAGCTTAAATAAGAATCTCAACTCCTCTATCCAGAATAAAAGTTATTAGCACCAAGAGTCAGACTGTTGGGGTGTGGATTAGGTTTTTCAGGTGCCCGGTTGCCGGGTAATTAAGTTACTGTATAATAGACTGGCTGTACGAGTAGTGGTTTTAGGAGCAAAGGCAAGTTATATCGTAGGGATATTAGCTCTCGGGTTATATCTTTCTTGTTCTCGCGTTTATTACCGAATTCTACGCCACAGCGAGAGTCCCGCATAGCGAGCCATCCACCCAAATACTAGCCACTGTTTAAATTCGGACTGAGGCTCTGCCAATCACATAGACTAAACTTGCAGATTGCTCGCTATGCCTGGAGCTCGCTATAGCGTGGAATAAACTATGATACCTTAACCCGTTCGCATTTGTTCCGTCATTTCTTTATTCTAGTTTGCCTTCATTGGGTATTATCTACAGCAGGGGAATTTGGCAAATAAGAGCACACTCCACTACCCAATCTTGTTCTGTTGCTTAAATGCGGCAGGTTTCATAATATTTTTTATACTCGAGTACCATGCACTACAGAGTCTCATGTGAGCACCACAAAGTGTGGTGTTTTATAATAATTTCTGATGCGGAGTTCCCTCCCGGGAATTCATAAGAGCTGCAACCGATTGCATTTTCTGGGCATGGGATTGCTTACAGGGTGGTTGCCACACCAGAAGCCACATCACCCCTCTTTTTCTCAGCATTGCCGACACAGAGTTTTGTTGACTCTCCCACTAACCCTAGAGATGAACCATTTCTGCTCTCAGCATTTTCGACAGAACAACATCGCCCTAGCTACACATACACGGTCAATCATCCGGCGGCAGCAACCCCACCCCGACTACGGTAACATAATGGGGAATTAGAACATGACTATTTATGGATCTGGCGGGAATGCACAGCTTATGCATTGACACTCTTCACCCAGCCGGAAAACGGGCATTACGGCTTGCGCACCACCCGGGTTCATGGTGTCGGAGATTGGCTTTTGGAAAAAATAAGTTTCCCGGTGGAAGACTGTGGGATGGACGACGGCCGGAGTTGAACTGATTAGGCTGTCTTGTTCTGCTCCTGGAATCCGTGGGTGGATAAGACGTATTTGAGGTGAGTGGGTTCTTCGAGAGAACTTGATTCCACTGATAGAGTGATGTACTAGTACACGAGTATACTCATAAAAGGTTGTGTGTAGATCACCCCTGGTTCCGCTCATCACCAACGCTATTCCAGGGGAGGTCATATCTTGTCGGGGAGGAAAGAAAGAGGTACATGTCTACACGTCAATCCTAATCCGACCGAGCGCGCTAAGGCGAAATCGCTCGGTGCTCAGACTGAAGGTGCTGATATGGATGTTGTAATTCTCTTCCGCCTATGTCTCTCCCTTTCGCACACTCCCGTGCTAATAATTGAAAAGCCAAGACCCCCACAGTTCACAGACTCCGGGTATCCGACACTCCCGCTCCCTCCTCCCTGCGGATGCACCAAGCGCATCCCTGAAAACTATTCGAACAATCGAACGCCAATTTCCCGAAGCCAGAACTGATTAATTTCAGATATCTTGAACAAAAGGAAATATACTTAGAAAGAAAAGTAAGACTAAGAACGATAAAGGAAATAGAGAAGTGTGTCCTTCGCCCGCATCTAAGTCCACTTGATCCACTGGGGAGGCATTGGTGAGGTGACCGCTACCCTTGCCTTGGAGAGATCGTTACCACTGAAGTATCCCAGTTTGAGGCAGCAGCTAGACTGTGTCCTAGCCTGCCATTCAGAAGGTAACGTTTCTCACCCAACATCAGGCAGGCTGGATTATTGGACTACCTGAGGGCCCTGTGCCGTCCATGCTGAAAACACTTGGATAGTGAGATCCGGTCATTCCTAGAGTACTTGATGTATACCTTATAGGCATCGGATCGCCATCTGCCAAGTATTGGGATGTCGCCTTCTGGGATACCCATCTCCGCCGCCCAGGTAGCCACTCCTCTCCGGAAACTATGACCATTCCAGGTACCCTGTCCAAGTCCCGCCGTAATTACTAACTCTTAGAGGCTTTTGACAACGTGTTCGCGGGTCAAGGCTTGTTGCCGGTGTCGGCCAATGCAAAATAGTGGCGAGGCTGGTGATCGGTGGTGGTCAGTTGTTTGAAGAAGCTTCATTTCCTGGACGGGGCATCCAATATCACTGCTAGCTCCAGTGGTAAGTGTTATTCCCTTGCGAAATGGGCCTGTTTTGGATGCAGGGAGTGTTAATTCCATGTAGGTCTCATCCTCTGCCATTCTGATGCGCTGTTTGGTTAGGTCCCACTTGGAGTATGATGCTCCTAAATGCATGTCGGCCTCCCTGTATGTGAATTCCCCAACTCTTCAAAATCCAGCAAATGCTAGAGTAAAGGAAGAATGAAGTACGATATGATCATAATTAGCGGCGGAGAGGTGGGTAAGAATGCAGAGCAGTGAGGGGCGGGTAAGTGGTGTACGAATTCCATGTTCGGGTTCCTTGTGATAACGCTTAATTCCTTGAATAGTCCTTTCGAGTCTTGGGTCACTGTATGCAGTGTACTCAATACCAAGATCTAAATGATATGATTTAAGGCCATAAAGATATAACTTCATAGTCTTGACTTTGACAGTTCCGGCCAAAGAGCACAACCACTCGATTAGCCAGGTAACTATTGCTGGGAAGCATTATCCGTGGTGGTGGTGGTAGTTAGAAAATGTGGAGGAAAGCCCAAAACGGGATCTAGGACTTTCGTAGTTGCGTCTAGTGGAGGGTGCGAGGCCTCTCCAGAGATAATATACGGCGATACGAGAGAGTCCCAAGTGCTGTATGTTCGCCACCCATGTTTCTGGAGGCTGCATATTTCCTGTGTTAAGTGCGGTGCAAGGTCAGTAATCTTATCATAATTGAAGCGCGAGAGTGCATCTGCCAGAGCATTCGCCTTTGTCGATATCCATGCCGCTTCGAGTTCTACGTCATATTCTGTTGCCAGAAGTAAAGATCTCTGCAGATCTTCAATGGATGCGCCACGAATTGTCTCTTCCACTATGCCGTAGGCAACACTTTAGTTATCGGTATGTAACAAGACCCTTTTTCCATGCCAGCTCGGTCCCCAATGCAAGAGGGCCAGCTCTACTGCCGGCATTTCTTGTATATTAATGTGTTCCTTTTTCCGTGTAACCTCTCGGGGCAGTGCTATTGAGAATGCTGTATCTGGTTGTGGGATAGGTTGTAAGTTGCTAATGAAAAAGGCCCCAATGCCTTTGGTACTCGTAGCATCTGTCCAAGTTGAGATAGTTGCTCATTTTGGGGAGTTGATTGATCCTTGTGGAGCTTGAGCGAGAACCTCATCCCACCATACTAGGTCCTTATGAGCTTCACCGGACATATGGAGCTTCTGATGCTTGAGCCCAGCTGGGAAGTATAGCTCCAGATTATATAGCCGGCGTAGAAATATACGGCCCAGAGCTACTATGATGGAAACGAAGTTCAAGTATCCTGTAATCCTTTGCAGATCTAGCAACAAGAGGGATTTTTTTGCTATAGTGGTTCGAACTAGAGCTTGTGCTTGTTGAAGGTTTTGGAGTGGGAGACGGATAACCATATTGCTGGTATCGAATTGTATGCCGGCAAAACAAGCGATGCTTTCTTCCTCATTCTTTGCGGTTTTGATTGACAGTCCCACCTCAGCGCAGAGTGTCGAAAGTCTTGCACTATATCGCTCAAAGTCTGCACCGGGGGCAATATGAGGAGGAAGTCATCTAGGTAGTGAATTATGGAAACCGGGAGGCTCTCCTTCTGTAGCTCGTAGTCTAGGATCCAATGGAATACTTCAGCAAAGATGTTGAATAAATACGGCGCGGTTCAGAGACTGAACGTGAGGAAGAGCTCACAGTAGTAAGTGTTCTCCCAGTGAAAACCCAAAACTGGTGAGTCGACCGGTGAAACGGGTATATGGCGGAATGCGGCTTCGAAGTCTTCTTTTCCTATAATGCAATCCTTTCCTAGCACCTGGATTGCCTCAATCGCTTTCGTGACAGTGCTGTATGATATGGTCCCATCGTCCTCAGGAATTCCGCTGTTTATGGAGCTAACACTTAATGGGGGGGGGTAAGAGAGGTGATGGATTCTTCTTTTACTCCCGCCTGACTTGTCAATTAAGCCGAGTGGGGATGCAGTGTAGTGCTTAGATAGCTGGGAAGGATCAGGGTATATGGTGAAGCGGTTCTTTCCTAGCTCAACTGCGATATCTGAGCGAGAAGATGTTTATCTGCTTGGGCTATTGGAAGATTGGGGTAAATTGTTGGTATTTTGCAGCACCCTTCATAGCCTATCCTTGCACCAAATTGACAAATACCTAGTATTGCGGTAATGACTGCTTTATCTGGGTAGTCTAGGCTTGCTCTCTCCAATCCCTTAATATTAAGCTGACCATGGGGCAGGTTGAACTGGTGGGGCACAAATAGAGGATAGTGAATGGCTGTATTAGGGCGAGCTGCATCTTTGCTAATAGTGCTAATGAAAGAATAGTTTTCGAGTAAAGGATACATCGGTCGTACTTCATGCAGGATAAGGGTAAAGGAAGGTCCTGGGCCTAGTTCATGGATAGGTGGCTCATATGCTCTGCGGAGTGTATATAAGGTTTGTTTCTGGAGGGTTAGCCATGCTCCACGTACAATAGGGTAAGCGAAGAATCTGGAGGCAACCAGCTCGCTATCTAGCTACTACCACTCGCTTGGTTCGTATATGTTCTTTCCGCTCGCTACCCTCTTGCGGTGAAATTGAAGGTGATACGACTTCTCCCCATCCCAGGTGTACTTTTCCAACAATTCATAAAGGTTCATTGTATAGAGGCAGAGTGCTGTGGCTAGGTTGCCCTGTAGCCCATGGGGTGCATATTTGATGAGAATGCCCGTGTAGATGGCCGATGCTTTGCCAACAATACTCATACGGTATTCACTCTCCTTTTCTTCACTCTCTGCCTGCTCAAACTCTCCACCGCCGATATTGATCGTCTGATGTGTTTCTGCCCTCTCTTTCTCACTAGCTAGCGAGCGGTAGATGTTTGTCGGCTTAAAATGGTTTTCGATTATTTGCTGTGGTGTCGTTCACTCTACACCTGGAAACAACATTTCGACTGACTCGATGATTCCAGATGCACTCTCGCACACATATGGTGTGGGAGTAAAGGCATGGGTGAGATTCGACGTAGCAAGTAGGCTTGGCTCGTGGGTTATTCTTTCCTGCTCACTTTGTGCCCGGAGCTGTACCAGCTGGCTCTCCAACTCCACTATTTGTGAGCGAGTTGAATTTGGGATAGATGGCTCAGTGCCTGGGTGCATGTGAAATTAGGATTGTGGATTGATGTGTGCGATGCTTTGTTGGGGTAGGTTATGGGTGCTTAGCTGTAGGACTACTCGGTCGACTATGTCCTGTTCATGAGAACGGAGTAGTTCACGCATTGTGCTTAAATTGACAAAGCCCTCGACTATGGCTGGTGATACCGGTCTCGTGTCCAGTTGACTTGGGGAAGTTGGTGATTGTTCCTGCTGGGGTGTGCTATTCCGCTGGGTAGGGCTCCGGCTTTGCTGAAGGGTATTGGTTGATGAGCTAGGAGAGTGGCTGTATTCCGGGATGCTTGGTTCAGGTTCATCACTATCACTTGTGGTATTGCTGGCTGCTTGGCTTGGCCGTGGACTAGAGCCTTGATCTTCAGAATGACCGTAGCGGTTGGGTTGCTGGCGGTTACGTGTATGTTTCCGGATACCACCAGTGGCTCTATTCCTGCTGGCTCGTGTGGTGCTACCTCCACGTGTGGACGCTCTGCGAGGGGCCATGATTGCTGCTATTGGACAATTAACTAGGGTAAGAGCTATTTCTATTGAGAGCTACTAAATATGCTTCTGGGAGTAATATAGTATAGGGTGAATGAAGAATGCGAGATGTAAGGAACTAAAGAACGCATGGTATAGGGACTAATGACTGCGAGGTGTAGAGAGCATGGTGATATCGTAGTCAAGGGGTTCTGCTGTGGAATATGTCTAGGGGGTCCACGGACCCATAGCTTCTGAGCTATGACCCCGCACTGTCCGAGCAACCGGATATACCTTTTCCTGCCATTGTCTGAGGCCGGACCCCTGTGTTCCTAGCGCTGTCCCATGGGCTTTCCCAATTGGTAATAGGTTGTTCCAACCCACCATTTAATGCCAGCATGCCGAGCAGCCTCTCTTGGCTTCCGGCACACCGAGTCGCATCTCTCGAGATTACAAAGGCAGTTGCTACGGTGTTGGAGATTAATGAATGACATGTTACTGTGGCTCATTGCACGATGTTTAATGATAGGACTTCCTATTCTCTGCGATCACACGGCGTGACGGTTCGGAACTCTAGTTTATAGATCGCCTTCCTTACATGATATCATACTCAAACATGATTTATATGGCTTATCGATATTTTCTTAAGTATGGCATTGGGTATCATGTAACCTTGGAGGTGTAGATATCTGGAGCATTTCCCCTTAATGGATATTATTTTAGTATCTACCGGCGAATTGCTCCCCCGCATTAGAAACCGGGGGTGGGTTTAAACCAGACCTACTAAATGTACCGTACAGTATGTATGATTAGAGGAGGTTTTTTTTGTTTTAATTTTTTGCGAACAAGCGTAAATATGAGTCAGCCTACCGTTCCGCAAATGTTGGTGAGCACATGGGAGGCAGCCCCAAGGCTGGGTGGCTCAGGACTGAAGCTCGTACAAATCGATTAGAAAACAGCCAAAACCAAAGCATCATACCAGTATCATTCTAGCCAATATCAGGCTGGTTAAGCACTCCTCTAGTCGACTAGTTCTTTCTCAAACACTCCCTTAGGATGGTATGTTAGCATGATGATCATTGGATAGTATGGTAGTTAGCAACCACATCGTTCTGCCGTTCTTCGGCCCGGCATCTGGAAAGTCAGCATCCTGCACCATTTCTACTGAGGCGCAAAATATATTACTATGAGCTGCGCTAGCTTAACAACCCATACTCCTCACTAAAAATACTAATCTATCACGGAACCTCAACCTATCCTACAATCAAACTCATCCTAGTGACATAAGCGATTGCAAAGAGGGGGAGGAGGAAGAGGAAAATAGGGCAACCAGAGTTGGAGCTTTAGCGGACTTGAAACAATCCTGAATAGTGATAGTAAGAGGTCCTCAACGTAGGATCGCAATGTTGGTTTTTCAATGTGGGCTGGGAGATGATTGGCTGGAGCTTTTCTAAGATGGCGCGGGAGCTTGAGGGGACGATTTCCACTCCTGAAGTTGGTTCCCCCAGGCTGAAAAAAAGTTGTGAATAAATTCTGGGCATAATCGAGCAGGCTGTGATGAGCAATGGAGATCATATTAAAGCCAGATCTTTTTAAAAATAATAATTCATGATTAAAATCTTCTTCTCCAACCCCAAGTCTGAGTCTCCTTAACTCAATCTATGCCTCATAAAGGACCACTTACATTTTTTTCACTTAGCCGAGGCGGTTGCTCGACGAGCATTGAAGGGGTACTCAAAGTCTGACCTGGGATTTTAGACATAATTGGCAAGATTCAAGCCCCGCTAGATTGAAGAATAACCGTTGCGCTCTTACATTGAACTCTTGTGTTGTGTTGAGAGTGTGTTTGGTAGGGATGTGGGTTGCTCGGACTGACAGGGTAAACCCGAGGACAAAAGTGCATGAGTTTTCGTATCAGCTGGTGTATATGTGGTGGGCCTTTCGGCTCAATAATTCTAGCCTGACTCCGAATTTCTACCAGAAGAAATTTCTAATTCTAAGAGAGAATTGACTTAAGCCCACAGGGACACTATGTAAGGGGTTCATAGAGGCATGGTGGTGATCGGTGCGTTGTGTGCTTTATTTCGGATATGAAGATATTATTTTCTTGATTTCAATTATAACATTTAACCCATAAAGTAAGGGCGGCACCCATCCAGGTTTATCGACCCTAACGGCAGTACAATCCCGAGGTACGCCAGCTCAACCCGCCTATCCCGCAGTACATATGGAAAGTACCACCCGCGCGACATGTAGAAACCCACCACAGGAACCCGAATGCCCGGCCAGAACACGGCTATCTACTAAAAATAAAATAAACACTACCATAGGCAAACCTATCTCGCAATCCTCCTCCCAAACATAAATCCAAAACACTACCACGGGCAAACCCGTCTCGCAACCCTCCTTCCAAACACAAATCCAAAACACTACCATGGGCGGGCCCATCTCGCGAACCCCAATTTATCCCTCAACAACAATCGCTTGCGCCCATCTCAACGCAGCTTCACTACAAGCCAAATAACATCGCCATCCCACCTTCTGTTTCAGGTGCTGACCTAATGTGTATTGGGTCTTGAACGTAACACCACAATGGCATTGGAGACCATCCTGTTCCTTAAGCCTCCAGATGAGAACAGCCGACCGTTGCCTGGTACGGTCCATAGTGTCCCATTCATTGACGACACTACTCCAGAACATCTGGAAGGTCCCCGTCCGACATGAGGGATATCGCTTAAAGTGCGAACTGATATTCTTAACCTGGATGGGCCTCTTACAGAATGGACAGTCTTGCGTCCGGGGTATCCAGTACCACGTTCCGGCCATATGATCAGTCGGAAAGTAACAACCAGTACCATCACAGGTCGACGTCCTCATGCACCAGTCACAGGTTCCTCGGTTGACTCTATTCCTCGCCAAGTCAATGAGTTTGAGTGAACCATTCTCCATAATAGTGACTGTGTAGTTGAACGGGTTCCCACACACTGTGGTAGTGTTGTCAAGATCCACGTGTTCTCGAGGAATGCCCAATCCGAAATTCATATGAGACTGCCACCACGTCCTCCATTCATGGATGTGTTTGTCACTGAACAAGGTATCCAAACGGGGTCGACCAGAACTGTATCGGGAACATTTGCTTAGGTGCAATCGCTCATCGCTGTCCGGACACTCATCGCACCTTCCCAAGTCTCTCCCAATACGTAGCCTCATTAGAATATATTTGTCTAATCGTGATAGACCACGCATGTGTTTGGCTTTCGAGGGTAGTTTGTTGTATTGACAATGTCCTTCAGCAATGTGCCAGTCTCGCCATTCCTTGGTCAACAGTTCTCGGGCCTTACTGTCTTGCGCCGTTCCAAAAGTGAGGCCTTCCCAAAGATGGGGGTGAAGAGGACCGGTAACCGATTGTTGGGCACATCGATCAGCTCTCTCATTCCCACCAACAGCACGGTGTGCAGGTACCCATTCAAACCACAACTTGTCGAAACTGTTGATCACAGGAACCATAGCATCCCATAGCCCGGCCGACACCCCATCCGGTCTCATATTATCGATCGCCCTCAATGCAGGAACACAGTCGCTAAAAACCCAAACTGCACCTGTGTAATCCTGGCGTAATCTCCTGAGGCCTTCATATATGGCAAATAGTTCGGTATCAACTATACTCCAATGGCTGGGAACAGCGATACCAACTTCTCCTTCAGTTAACCCCCTTTCGTATATCACATAGGCAGCCGCACAACCTGAACTCTTTTTGCTACCATCTGTGTATATAATATTCTCATCAGTTAGAGAAATATCGTCAATGAGTGCCTCATGCCTGGCTAATGTCTGTTCTTTGTCATTCCAGATATTGACCACAAAATCAGAGTCGAGTATCTTATCCGAGGTTATAGAGAGAGGAACAATATTCGAGTATGCCCAATCAGTCCGTATTGATCCATACCATTCGTGCATATGGCAGTACTGATAATTGATCATTCGGGCATAACACCGTCGTTGCAAATATCTCCCTCTAATATGACCGGGTTGGACCGCTAACTCAGCGAGAAGAGCATTGTTGGGCGTCTTCAAAGGGGCTCGATACAAACTCCGCAGGCAATCATTGACATGTGTCTGGATGGACTTCACATACGACTTGTAGTCGGTTATCCATTCCAGACCGTAATAGACCGTAGGTAGGTAAACCGATTGGATAAGCCTAAATATCCCGAAAGCGTCAATACCACCACCACATCCACCAAACCTTCTCCCCAATGCCGAAATCCTCTTCCTTACATCCAGCCCCCTCCTTAACCAATATTGTACATGTGAATGAAAATTATTAGCTATATTGAAATAATAACCCAATACCCTGAGCTCTGATACCGGTGCCAACATAACTCCATTAATTCCCATATCACTCCAAGGCCTGTCCCCAAACCCGATCCATTTAGTTTTGATCAGACTAAATCCCATACCCCTCTCTCTGCCAATCCTGTCACAATCGTCGAATAACCCTCTTATAATATCTTTTGTATATTCTTGATTGTTCGTAGCGACGAGGATAACTCCATCATCAACATAGCTAGTAACCACATGTCGAACCGTAGGTGTGTATCTCAGTCGGGGCTTCAAGATGTCGGCCACATAAACCGCAAATAGGTAGGGGGACAAGGGAGATCCTTGTGGAATGCCCAATGTGGTATGATATTCCTTTGATAGTCGTCCGTTGAATTTGAACTGGATACTTCTAGATCCAGCCCATCGTCGGATCCATCTACAAAGGTCAATATCAGCTCCTCGTGATTGTAAAAACTGTATCAGTAGGTCAGTCTGAATATTGTCAAATCCTCCCTCAATATCCATAGAAACCATAGCAGTTTTCCAACCCTCATGGTGACGAATAAACTCAAAAACCACAGCCATAGCATCGTGTACACCACGACGTCTCCTGGACCCAAACTGAGTTTCTTCCAGCTCGACGCATTGTGCTAAGCGGAGTAGTATAATCCGTTCTGTGATTTTGGCCATAACAGGAAGAAGGTAGATCATCCTCCAGGACTTAACAATATCATATCGAGGTTTATCAGCCTTCTCGATAAGTACTGTATGTGCCTTGTGCCAGTCCTCAATGTCATTATTCAGACCATGTTGAATAAGTCGAGATAGCGAAGACATGTCGGTCCGTGCCCAAAACCTGACAAATGGGTAGCCCATGTCGTCCATGCCTGGACCGGTATTCTTGGGTGATCGTCGTATCGCGAGGGCCAATTCATCACAGTGGCCCATATCGATATACTCCGGTGTCCATTCGCCCTTCTCCCCCGGTTTGAGTTGTTTAGCAATCAGATCGGAGATATCTTCATGCGTCGATGCCATTCGATCACCATCGATCATGATAGGAAGTGTACGTTTGGCGGTCATATTCCTATTGATCCGAAAAATCTCTGAATCACCAGCCTTAGATATTTTGGCAGCGATAAAGTCCCTTCTCGCCTGCAATATCATTGCTCGATATACCCTCCTTATTAACCGATAACACTCCCCATCACCCCTCCCATATCGTCTTCTCCTGGCAATCCGCACATCCGATCTCATCCGTTCAAGATCATCATTCCAAAACGAGATCGCACAACCCTTCCGCCTAACCCTTGGTAGCTTCTCCACCTCACTTCTTGTAGCTTCCCATAGGTTTTGGTCATCGTGGTCGGCAATCCTCTTAATGGCGTCGACCAGTACGTCCTTATCAATCTTCCCCCAATTGGGCCGTGGAGGTATCATATCTTCCCGGGGGCTCACGAAAACTCTCGAAATAATCGCGTCATGTTGCAGTTCTGCCTTCCCCGTATAATTGACTTTGGAAGTAAGGTCCTTTAGGCCGATAAACAGATCGATAGTAGATATATTGTCGAATGTAGGTCGTCCCGGAACACAAATCTCCCACCTGTGAGCATCCACGATATCACATAGCCAGTTCCCTCTATACCGCCGCCCCTTCACAATCTCCCCTGGGCTAGCCCATCTATCATGTCTGCAGTTAAAGTCCCCCATAGCAGCATCGGTATCTTCCAAAAACCGACCAACATCCAACCACTCTTCCTTCGTGGTTTTAGGGTGCACATAACAGCCAGCCAACTTCCTCGTAACCGCCTTATAAACCCAAGAAATAATACAACCCCAAACTCTATGTTCAACAACCTGAAATAACCCACAAATATCAGGTTTACAAAAAACCTCAACGCCAGACCCCTGAACAAATGAAAACAATTCAAAACCCATATTATCATGAGCAATAAAACCCTCATCACCATCCCGAGGACATTCACCAATAAACAAAATATCAACAAAGGAAAAAACATCCATAACCAAACTCCTATTCATAGCACTCCTCCCCACGTTTATATACAATGTCGTAATAAACATTTCGGCTTAAACAGCCACATGGGAGGACAGTCCCGAATCAGAGGCGGACCTCTTCAAAATGCTCTTAGCTGTTCGAGCAGGTGCGCGAGGAGGAGCAACAATGCCTAACACAAATCCAGAGTCTTTATTGTCGTCAGCCGTTTGGATTCCACCAGAACTAGTCGAGCGGGTAGATGCTGGTTGAACACTCTGAGAAGAAGTACTATTCTCATAATCCGCAACCTTTTTGCCTTCCTCGGTCCTAGTGGTTTTGAGTGGGGTGAGAAGAGCAACACCGTCGTTATGTTTGGCCCGTTCCTTATGGTCGATCTCAATTATCTCAGAGATCCGGGCAGCAGAAATCTCCGCGGCCACCATCGTTTCTGCTAGAGGTGTGCCTGGACGTCTCTTGTTTTGCCGGCGTACTCTATTCCTGCTCCTGTCCGAAATACCCGTTTTACTGGTATCGTCCGCTCGGATCGGAGTCGCAGCGCGAGGAGGAATGGTACCGGGCGCAGGATTGGTCACCGCAAGGGTAGGGCATTTATTATAACCAGTATAATGATCCGACCTATCGCATAGCAAACATCTACGCACAGTATGTGCACATGCTTCACCAGTAGCAGCAGGACAGTTCAATTGTCTGCACATATGCCCGCCAGACAAGTGATCGCCAAAACAAAATCGACAACGGGGGGGAAAACCACATAGTGTTTGCATATGACCAACCTGTAGGCATTTCCCACAAACAGGCGCCGCCCTATGTTCCTCCCAGATCCTCACATTCCTTTCCACTCCGAACAAAAATATCCTTCCCCGTCCAATAACATTGTCAACGGAGGTGTTTCGTTCCAACACAAACCTAATTGCACAAGAGGTGGCATTATTCTTCCTCATGGCATAGATAGATCCGAGAACATTAGGTCTACCGGCGGTAACAACACCAGGATTAGAACGTTCCAGATCGTTCCGGAGTCCATCATAGGCCTTGTCGCCCACCCAATCATCCGTCTTCCAAATCGAACCTCTACCGGTGGGGGCGAGCGGGACACCCGAAACGAGAACCTTTAACTTCTCCACGTCACGTGCAAAGGCAAAGTCAGTTAACCCAGAAGGACCATACTCACGCAGTAACATAGTTCTACATTTCTCCAGACGACTCCAAATATCAGTCGCTGTATACTCCGCCAAAGTCAAAAAGATACAACCGATGTTAAGCCTCGGTCTAGCCTCACGGAAGTAAGGTGTATTCCCCCCAACCTTCCCGAGGTTGCTCAGTGTTTGGTTGAGGCGAATCCTAATAGCCTCAGGGGTCAACGGAAGTTGAACATTCTTACCGGCAGCGAATCGGATGGTAATATGTCTTTCCCGGGCATTGGGAGTAGGCGTAGAGGTAGGTATTCTCATCAACCGGGGTGGTGAATTCGACTGTGATGCAGTATTCTTGGCCGAGGATATAGCCGAACCCTGGGTAGTAGGTCTGGTATTCCTAGGTACCGGTGGGGGGCCAGATAGAACTTGGCTGTACATTGCTGCGCCGGTTACCGAACATTGGTTGGGCGGGGTCGAAACTGAGGCGGTATCGGTGGTAGTAACTCTATCACCATTAGTCATAACTTCCTTCTCAGAAAGTTTATTCCCTCTCCGTCTCCTGTTTTTCTTCTTCCCGCCATCAACCTTGGTAAAGGTCTCAGCATCAGGTTCCTGTACCTTCGCGCTGGAATGGGGGATTGATTGTGTGGGAGGGGAGGGGGGAGGGGGTGCGGAATCGGACGAGGGAGCAAAGTGGACTCTAGCCGCATTAGCTTTGGCCTTCTCCAAATTGTCCAACTCTTTCTCTGTCGGTACATGCGTGTGAAAAGCATGACCTCCACGCATCAGGTGAAGTTCCAAACGAAGTTCTTCACAATCGTCCTCCAGCCTTCGAATGGTGGACTTGAAAACATCAAGTCCTTCAGCCATTATCCTGACTACTCCCTTCAATGCCTTATGGCTAGTATAGAGGAATCGAAGATCGTGGACAACATCTCGAATGTCCTGGTAATCTTTCAACATCTCGTCAATAGCCGAATCATCCGATGACTCCGAGCTAGAGCTGTCAGAGTCAACCATGTCGTCATCACTACCAACAAGCGGCGTATTCCGCTCATGCTCAATATCCCTCAATCCATCCAGCATGGCTTTAGTGGTAGCCGAGGATGTATAAGGCACCGTATCCGGTAGGGAAACAATAGGCGATGTGGGTGGAAGGGAGCTGCTCATTTGTGCGTCCTGGGAGGCATATTTGGAGTTGGCAATTCCCGTCCCTTCCGTATTCGCTCCGGCTCCAAGGTCCATGGGGGTGTCGTATACCACCACCGCACTGGATGGAACTACCTGGCTGGTTGTTAGGAGGGGGACAGAGGATTCTCTCGATGTCGGTGTGTTGCCACGTCGTTCTTTGGTGTGCACCATAAATTCTTGGTGGCGCTTGGAGAGAGGAAGTGCAGGGACTACCTTCGGGGGAGCGGGGCAGTTTCCATCCAACTGTTGTGAGTTGAATCCTGAGCCGATGCGAGGTGGAAGGGGTGGGGAAGAAACCGTATTCGTTCGATCGACAGCCGTCTTCCTACCTGCGGGAGGTGCATAGTCTTCGTCTGAACTGCAGTCAAGTTGAAAACCCCTATAGAGCTTGCGCTCACCAGAGGAAATATCGATGGATGGGGGGAGCCCATTGTCACCAGGCTGAGAGTCCTGAACCTGTGGATTACAGGGTCTACCAGGGGCCCCGAGCTCACCCATGGAGGGAGCAGGAGCGGAAACAACAGACGTAGAAACTAAACTCCCAGAATCTGTTAGTTGGGAGGGAACAAAAGACGACTCACCTTGAGAGTGTTGTCTGAAGTAGAGCCCATAACTAGACTCTTTATCCAAACCACAACCTTCACATCCACGGGATGCCATAGCAGCAGAAACTGCAATCTCAACATCTCTCCATGATTCCACCTTAGTGCCATTGACGACACCACGAATGTAATTGTTGGCCACAAATGTAGAATTTGGGCAACACGGCGCATGATAAAAATGAAGGAAATCTAATCCTCCAGCAGGAGCTTGGTACTCACGTCTAACGACAGAAACCAAACCTCGTCCAAAGTAACCACCACCAGGCATAGAGAGACGGATCTCATCCTCAGCTGGCGAAGAGGGACGCGGGGGAGACGAAAGGGGAGAAGTTGATGCAGAAGATCCCCCAGCCTGAGAAGGCCAGGGAGAAGACGGAGGCATATCTGCAACCCTCAGAACCAAGAGGATACCAGGCTAAACCTTGGATATCTGCCTCTATGGGACTCTGGGGAACAAAAACACACACCGGGAACGGTAAAAAGTTAAAGACCTGAAGCCCAAAAAAGTTCGCGATAGTTGTTATTGACCAATAAGAAGCGGAGTAACCAAAAACAATATAGTAGTTTTTTCGATGGTTGCACTGCGGAAAAACTCATGCACTTTTGTCCTCCGGTGTATGATGGCTGATGGCAGACAACTTATTTTGAACGGGAGTGTGACGGAGGGTACGAATATATCCCGCCATCAACTTGACTACTTGGGGTATTAGAATCGGTGATATGATATACCGTAAAAACTCGCCAAACTCGCTATGCAGCCAAGCCCCGAATGTCAGGATTGTGGCCAGTCGGAGTGTAGATTTGTTGCCACGTCCGTTGTGCTGGCCAATTAGAGAGTGACAATCTGGGGGCTTGCAGAGCGAGTTTGGCGAGTTTCTGCGGTACCTGTATTGTGGCTACTGACAGTTAGAAGTAGGACAGCCTCCGGCGCATATACGGAGGTACAGCGCCTAAGTGTTGTATATTCCGCTAGCAAGGGAGTGGTAAACTAGCAGGGGCGGGGAAGTAAATGGGGGATAGCGGGGAGCAAATTGGGGATAGCGGTTTGGAAGTTCACAAGCCAAGTAGAAAATTTTTTGTAGCCTTTTTCTTCTTCATGTCCTGATTGACAAGATGCCTCCTTTGAAGAAATCCGAGTTGACTCGAGATCAGCGCCGTGATTGTCAGCTACGCCCGTTACTACAAAATACATTTTGATATTGCGTCCGTTCAGACTACCGTTCAGATTACCGTTGACACCACCGTTCAGATTTCCTGGCCACAACTGGCCTATGCCACTATGCCCCATTTACTCCTCCTCCCCTGCTAGCCGATCGCCCCCCTGCTAGTGAAATATACAACACTTAGGCGCTGTACCTCCGTAGATAAAAAATAAAAAATCAGGACGGTAACTGTATTTCTTTCGTATTGCTTCGCCCTTTAACTCCGGCTTCTTGTCCGCTACGAAAGGCACACCCCGGGAGACCACCAAAAAACGCAAAACATAACCCTTACCCTTACCATCTATAGGGTGGTGTGGGATTTCGGAAATAGGTCTGCGATTTTTCATGACACCTCACAAGCCAATTTCTTTCGATATCGATGAAATGCGTATCGGTGAAATGGAGCTAGGGGCCTTACCCGGAGACGATCTAACCAACTTTTATTTTCGGGGGCTGAATCCTAGACATCATTCGTAAAAATTACAGGGGTACGGATATTTTGAAGCATGCACACCATTTCATTGCGACGTTTTATATTCTGCCATGATACCGTACGACAGTGCCGGCTTGAATAACCGTGCCAAGGTTCTGGCTCCGCCACAACTCTCGATTACTCGCTTGCTCGCAACCTTCGGCACTCTAGAGTGAGTCCCACCACGTGAAAATAGAAGTTCAAAGAGAGAGGGAAAAAAATGGAAGACTTGTTTTCAAAGACTTGAAAAAATGTGTGAGAAAGCCAGAAGGACATCTAAAGCATCAGATAATTTTTAGTAGTGGTTGGTAATTCTTGAATTCACACAAATTGAGAACTCGTGTTGAGCCTTAGGGCACGCACGAGTAGAAGACGCGCCCAAGGTTGAGAGCAAGAGAGCAATCGAAGGCTGTGGCGGAGCCAGACCCTTAGCACGATTAGAGGGTTGGGGGGCGCTATTGCGGAGTCTATCGGCAAAAAAATGCCGGTTGAGAGGCCAGAGTCTCGTTTTAATACACAAATTTCAAATCTAGAAGGTTCGGTAAACCGGCTCCCAGTAAATGGGCAACTCAACTAAGGAGATCCTCCCCGAGCTAACAAGATGAATGAGCCTCTCTGCTCGAGTGGCCGCCGGGTAACCTAGGTTGTGTGGCCTGCGGTGGACCCACTCTGCTGGAATAGACTCCAGCCTAAATCCACCCTTTATAAGCTTTAAGACAGAGTTCGTGTTGGGTAGAGTAAGGTCTTTGCATCCTTCTCGGTATTCTTTCTTTGGCGTGAGCTGGTATGTCGTGTGGTGGGCATTGGTGAGGATTCTTGTCTTTTCAGTTTTGGGGTGATTTTTTTTATTTTTTAGCGAGGGTTGGGTTTTACGAAAGCTCATGCAATATTGTCCTCCGAGTGTATCGCTTTAAGGATTGGGGCGGAGAACCCTGCCATGTTCATTACTCGTACTCGAGTACAGGTATTTAATTCTAATCCGCACTTGTACGGTACTTGTTATTTATGAGGTATCGGTAGATAAGTTTGCCATTACGAAGGGATTGGTTGAGTACTAGTCTCATAGACTGCTGCTGCGCCCTCTGCTTGCACAGTGCAACCTGCAGCATAAGATAGCAGCGCGCCTTGTTTTGCAGTAAGCTGTGAGGCGAAGTCAGGTCGGGGTAATGTATCAAAAGGTTTCCAATCAGTTGGTATTTCCTTGGCAAGGAAATGCCTGCTGGGTAGTTGTCACAAAAGGAGCCTCACCGCCCCTGCTTTTCTACAGCTTCGTGCAGAGAAATGTTTGGTAAACTTCCCATTAACTTAACCCTTCATACCCGTATCGATGTATCATACCATTTCTACACTCAACACACATTTCGAATCGCAAATGGCCCCGGATATATATACAACAAACACCACAATCGGCGACAATAATGCCAACTGCGGCAACACAATAGGGAGCTACAACACCACCGTTTATAACTCAGACGAAGATGCGAAGGTCATGACTTGGCTCTCCCCACTGGAGCCAGATAATAGACATAATAGTTTGCGCGCCGACCGATTTGCAGGTGTCGGGGATTGGCTTTTGGCAACAGGTGGTTTTCGGGAGTGGAGCGGGGGTGAAGGTGGGGCCGATAAGGCTGTCTTGTTTTGCTCCGGAGATCCGGGTGTAGGAAAGACATATCTGAGGTAAGTGGCAAGATTATTTTAAATAAATGTCACTAACGGGTAGGAATTCTAGTTCCCTGGCGATAGATAGGTTGTGTGATCGAGCAAGGGAGGAAGACCTAGTGGTTGCATGGTTGTACTGTGATTACAACGGTCAACAAGAACAGACCGTAATCAACATAATGGGATCGATTTTGAAGCGGCTGGTGGGCAGGGAGATCCCTCAGGATATACGGAAGGCATTTCAGGAAGGGAGAAGGCCTCTTCTTGCTGATCTGATGCGAATGTTGAAGATCGCGATCGCTTCCTTACCCCAAGTGTTCATCTGCATCGATGCGCTGGATGAATGCCTGCCGAAGGATCTTCCCGAGCTACTTTGGTTGCTAGGAGAAATTGTCCGGGACTCCCCTGGGACGAGAATATTCCTTACCGGCAGGCCCCATATCGGGGAAGCCATTCAACAATATTTTACCAAGGCGGTTACGATACCCATCATTTCTAACGAGGGTGATATCAAAAATTATCTGGAGACGAGGTTGGGCCGGGATGATATGCCAGAGGCGATGGACAATAGTTTACGGGCGGACATTGTGAGAATTATTCCAGACAAGATGTCTAAGATGTGCGTTGGCGCTTCTCTTCTATCAATGATGTATACTAACCAACAACTGTGTAGATTGCTGCTTGTTTCGCTAAACATTGATGCTATTCTGGAGGAGGTGACAATTGGGCAGAGAAGAAAGAAACTTGAAGAGATGGCGCGAGGCAACGGACTGAGCGATGCTTACACAGCAACCCTAACGCGGCTGAAGGCACAGAAGGGAAATAAGCCAGTGCTTGGGCTAAGGGCACTGATGTGGGTATTGTATTCAGAAAGGCCATTACTTGCCGGGGAGCTCTGTCATGCACTAGGAGTGGAGATAGGATCTACAGATCTAGAACCTGAAAGCGTTCCTGCCTTACGGATACTCCTATCATCTTGTCTTGGTCTTCTCACAATCGAGGCGTCCTCGTCCATAGTCCGGCTAGTGCACTTCACTCTACATGAACATCTCTCAAGCAATCCTACCCTATTCGATAGTCCCCACTCGACAATTGCTGAGGTTTGCTTGACATATCTCAATTTCAGATCCGTTAGGCATCTTTCGCCAACTTTGTGGTCGGCCCCATCAACAATGCCTCTCCTAAAATATGCTTCGCTTTACTGGGGGGAGCATACGGGTAAGGGGATGACAGAATCTGTCAAAATACTTGCCCTGAGGCTTCTCGATAGATTTGATGATCATATATCGGCCCAACTGTTGCTATTATGGTATAAGCAACATAATTTCCGGGGGCCAAACTTTGTCCAGGCAGGAGGACCGGTAGGATTCACAGGGCTGCACGTGGTAGCATATCTCGGGATCGTGGAGCTAGTCACTGCTGTATTGGAGATGAAGGAGTGGGATGTCAATGCAAGAGATTGCACGGGAAGTACGGCCCTCATATGGGCAGCTTACAGGGGGTGGTCAGAGGTTGTAAATATGCTTTTGGAGCACAAAGACATCAATCCCAACCATGGCGACGCTGACTATGGCCAAACACCACTTGCGTGGGCGGCCAGGAGCGGGCATGAGGCGGTAGTTAGGATACTTCTGGAACGAAGAGACGTCAATTCTGACCAGCCAAACACCTTTGACGGCCAGACACCACTCTTGTGGGCGGCTCGGGGCGGACATGTGGAGGTAGTAAAGATGCTTTTGGAGCGAAAGGATGTCAATCCTGAACATGTAGACACCGAATATGGCCAAACACCCCTCTCTTGGGCGGCTCGGGGAGGGCATAAGGGGGTAGTCGAGATGCTTTTGGAACGAAGGGACGTCAATCCTAGCAAGGCAGACACCGTTGGTGGATGGACGCCACTCTCTTGGGCAGCTTGGGAGGGGCATGAGGGGGTAGTAAAGATACTTTTGGAACGAGAGGAGGTCAACCCCGACCCAGCAGACACCAGATATGGCCAGGCGCCACTATCGTTGGCGGCTGAAGGCGGACATAAGGGGGTAGTAATGATCCTTTTGGAACGAGAGGACGTAAATCCCGACCAGACAGACAGATATGGCCGGACCCCACTCTTGTACGCGGCCCTGCGTGGGCACCAGGGGGTAGTAAATATACTTTTGGAACGATTGGACGTCAATCCTGACAAGTCAGACACTATTGGTGGCTGGACCCCACTCTCACGGGCGGCTGAAGGCGGGCATGAGGGGATAGTAAGGATACTTTTGGGACGGGAGGACGTCAATCCCGACCATGTAGACACAGAATATGGCCAGACGCCACTCACATTGGCAGCTAGGTACGGGCATGAGGGCGTTGCCAAGATTCTTTTGGAACGAGAGGACGTCAATCCTGAGCACATAGACGCCAAATATGGCAGAGCACCACTTTCTTGGGCGGCTAAGTGTGGGCATGAGGGGGTAGTAAGGATGCTTTTGGAAAGTAGGCCCCTCAATCGCGACCAGGCAGACATCGAATATGGCCGGACGGCACTCTCCTGGGCGGCTGAGGGCGGGTGTGAGGGCATAGTAAAGAGACTTTTGGAATGGAAGGAGGTCAATCCAGACCAGGCAGACAAATACGGCCGGACGCCACTCTCGTTAGCGGCGGAGGGTGGGCATGCGGGGGTAGTGAGGATACTTGTGAAACGGAAGGAGGTCAATCTCGATCGTGTAGACACGGTATACGGCCGGGCGCCGCTCTCGTGGGCGGCTAAGGGCCGGCATGAGGGGGTGCTAAAGATGCTTTTGAGGTACAGAGTCATCCAATCCGACCAGGCAGACACCGAATATGGCAGGACGCCACTCTCCTGGGCCGCTGAAGGTGGCATTGTGGGGGTTGTCAAGATACTTTTGCAACGAAGAGACGTAAATCCCGACCATGCAGACAAATTTGGCCGGACGCCACTCTCCTTAGCGGCACAAGGTGGGCATGAGGGGGTAGTAAAGATGCTTTTGGAACGAGGGGACGTCAATCCCAACCAGACAGACACCGAAAATGGCGGGACACCACTCTCGCGGGCCGCTCGGTCTGGGTATGAGGGGATAGTAAAGATGCTTTTGGACCGAAAGGACGTCAATCCCGAACAAGTAGACAAATATGGCCGGACGCCACTGTCGTGTGCGGCTGAGTACGGATGTGGGGGGGTAGTAAAGATACTTGTGGAACGAAAGGACGTCAATCCCAACCGGACAGACACCGAATATGGCCGGGCACCAATCTCGTGGGCTGCTCAGGGCGGGTATAAGGGGGTAGTTAAGATACTTTTGGAATGGAAAGACGTCAATCCTGACCAGGCAGACAAGTACGGCCGGACGCCGCTCTCCTGGGCGGCTGAAGGCCGGAGAGTTGAGGTTATCAACATACTTTTGGAACGAAGGGACGTAAATCCCAACCAGGCAGACAATTATGGCCGGACGCCACTCTTGTTAGCAGCTGAAAGCGGGAGTGTGGAGGTTGTCAAGAAACTTTTGGAACGAAGCAAAGTCAATCTAGACCAGGCAGACAAATATGGCGGGACGCCACTCTCTTTGGCGACTAAAGGTGGGCATGCAGAGATAGTAAAGATACTTGTGGAACGAAAGGCTATCAACACCCAGCAGGTAGAAACCAGAGATGGCTTCACGCCACTCCCTCAGGCAGACTCCGCTGGGCTGGAACGAGTGCGGGTTATCAAGGGCTCCGTCCTAACGTCCCCAGATAATGGCCTCTCTGCAACCCAACCGTCCCCGCTCCCTCAAGCCGCTTTCCTGTGGCCCCTAAAGTTCCTGCTCAATCTACGGAAATCCGATACCCCATCCAAGATTACCCGTTCAACCCTGCAAATTGTCCTCAACAGGTATTGGGTCACGGGCTCTTGCCTTTGGCTTGTAGCTTCGTTCGCTTACCGTAAAAACTTGTCAAATCGAACCTCGATCAAGGACGCTGGAGCTGCCTTTGCTAGTAAGTTCTGGCACTTTTTGGTTTTTTATTTTCTCAAGTTGAGCTTGCGAAATTGGCGCAGGCAAGACTCCTTCGATTCAGACGTAAATAGGCTTTGATGGGGGCGCTGTTTTAGTTTATTGTCACTCATCACTATTTATCTTATTTTTCTCCTGTTCTTCAAATGTTCCTCCCCTTGGAGTCCTTGTTAGACATGGTCCTATATCGGTGTTCTCGGTCGTCATTCCTGTTCTATTGTTGTTCGTTGAGTTGGTGTTTGTCTTACGTTTTTCTTCTTTTTTTCTTCCGGCAATCTGTTATTGCACAGTATAACCTATTGCAAGTGATTTGATAAGAATAGATAGATAACAAATTTGAAGAAGCCTATTTAGAACTCTGAAATGGTGTTTTACCTCTGCCCGGAAGTTCCCCTTCATACCAAGCTATCACCAACTGGCTTTGATAGACAACGGCTACCGTCCTCCAACACGCAATGTGGAAGCGTTTTTTAACAATGACTTCTAGTTTATTGCATACCACTCAAATCTAAGTAAAAAGGCCAAATTTAGGTGGTATGCAATACCGCGGCCGTCTTATTGAAAAAGGCTTCTACTCTGGTAAATTGTGGGTACGGTAATCAAGTGACAAGTGTTGAAAACCATGCTGCTCGCCATGCTCTCAAGATACTTCCTTTGGCTTTAGATAGCTTCCGAGGACGCGTTTTGGCTTCGGGCATGTTCGGAAATGCGCTGAGGAGTCAGGCATATGGACACGGCTTCGGGCGTGTGTTTGTATGGTCGAGGAAAGCATTTCCTAAGTAGGAATGTCGCGATCAGACAGGAGGCGGAAAGGCTGTAAGGAAGGCCGGAAAGAAAGGGAGGTGGGTGTAAGAAGGTTTGACACCCGGAAATAAGTATGAGGATGTTGTGAACAGCGATGTTTGTTCTTGCATTTTGTTAGCATGAGATTTCGGAAAAGTTGGGAAAAGAAGAGACAGGGGCAAACCTTTCCTGATAGGAAAGGAGGAGGAGTGTGGATGATATATACTTCCGTCTTGTCCTTAGTTAGTTGTTGTGAGAGGACGTGTTGTTCAGCGTGAGACTGGGGTTGTTGAGAAGATAGTGAAGAGTTTTTCCCCTCTCCTGTGTGCGATCGTTTAGGTGTGAGTTTCCTTGACGTTTCGCCGTTCGTTGTTGCCATACTATCGTCGCCGTCGATCCTAGTTTAATAACAAGTCTGCTGCCTGATGAAGTATCGGGGGTGCGGACAGGTTTAGGTGAGGTCCCCGGGGGTTGCGACTGCGACGCTCTACCGTACTCCTGTAGCTTCCACTCTCCATGGGGGCTAGGTGTTTCAATATTGTGCTAACACTCTACCCAAGGACCCGAGTGCTGGTAACAGCAGACCCAACACTCTGGAAGCACAACAAAATGATAGGGAAATGGTTTAGCCAGAGAAAAAATTCGGTAGCGGTGGGAGTTTTGCAATGCTCGAGATGCAGGGTTTGAGACCTTGGATCTTGGTATCCACTCATTTCGGTTGCGAATCATGATGAAAAGATCGCACTAGATAAATTCGATCTATGGCCCGTTTAAATACAGCTGGCGGTCCCGCAGCCCAAGACTGTTGCGATAGTTCAGGCGGGCTTATTAATTCGAGCCGTCTCTAGGTGTGGGAGCAAGTAGATGATATTTACCCAGCGTACTGGTAGACTGCTGTCTAGTGTCTGGTGGAATTTGCAAACCTCCGAAGCAACACCGGGTTCTGGTGATCAACCTACAAGAATTCAGAACGGTAGAAAATCTGGTACTTGATGGTATTATTATCCCAGTAGTAGAGCACTGCTATAGGAGCAGAGATACCGCAGGCTGATAGGCAGCGCGGGCATGTATGGAGGAACACAGAAGTGTGGACGGGTGAACGTTCTACTAGGGCAAGCACGGATGTTTAGGGCATATGCGGAGACATATGGGTATCACATGTAGAGAGCAGAGTTTTCCCTACTAGAGGGAACCGTAGCTAGCAACCTCCATAGACAACGCAACTCAATACAACTCCAACATCTCCTCCGTTCAACACATTCCTAACGAATCGTGCAACTACCTCCAACAG
>Ga0307509_10002572_pt1 | contig 29147 bp, 36 predicted proteins | sample 10_EM_MG_FD_202245 | JGI IMG/M metagenome (GOLD analysis project Ga0307509, IMG submission 202245) | Populus trichocarpa ectomycorrhiza microbial communities from riparian zone in the Pacific Northwest, United States - 10_EM | ecosystem: Host-associated > Plants > Roots > Unclassified | place...
GATTCGTTTATCCAAGAACGGCGGGCCATGAGAACGATGGCGATATTACCTGGTGTAAGTTCGTCATTGGCTTCCCCAACCCCAGCACTCGTTCCCCAGAGTATAATACCTTCCGGAAGGCTATGATGCGTAAGATGGAGCAAGAAAGGATCCCGGGCTTTGTTGGCAGTACGGCCGACCAATGGGCAGCCATTCAAGCACATGCTCTTACCATCCCACCCGGCCCACATAGGGCGCCACTCTGGCACACTAACACGAGGCGAGGTCAACGGTTTACCGAGTGCTTCGATTATGTGCTAAGGGACGTAGCGAAAAAAGATAAGAACCATTTGGAGAACTTATTGAGGGCACCTGTTGCCGGTCCTGCTGGTCCTGCCGCTCCTGTTGCTGCTGTAAATGATCGTAAGTCATCTCAAAATATCTGCACCGAATGAATACAGAGTATGCTAATATGGCGCCTGCAGCTTTGACCCGTCCGCGCTACGTCCGCGCTTGGACAGATGAGGCATCCGTGATCCACCAAGCGGACCCACTCCCTGCCCGGGTTGACAAGACCGTGTGGCGGGCCGGCGGACATGTTTACTGGTTTGAGATGACAGAACCCACCCTTCAGAACATGCGTGACGGCATTCACAGTGTCCTAGAACGTGGACACGGATATCGTGAACTCGTTGGTACGACGAAACAGGGCACAGGTTTACTCCATGAGGGCCCAGAGCAGCCCCTGCCACTGGCTGAAATGATCCCAATCTCAACTGATGTTCACGTCCGCCAGTGGCGGGCAATAAATACGCACAGCGAACCAATGCATATGCTCTTCTATGGACATCGTACACAAGTAGAGGATGGGACTCCTGCTCCGGTTGGTTTCAATTTTGTTAGTCGTCATAATAGAGACCCCTCTCCTGACGGATCACAGGATAGCCATGCCAGTGACAACAACAACGACGACAACGACGACAATATGTCAGTCGGCAACCAGCCTGGGTCGTCCACAGCAGCCACAAGGCGAGCTCCAAACAGGAGCACAGCCCAGGTGACTGGAGCGGTGCACCCCCGCCATTCGGCGGATGTCGACGAATCGGAATCAGACTCTGATGAGGTTTCCAATGCCGGCTTCTCACCACCTCCTAGTAAGCAAGCTTTTACCCATCTTGGTAACTTGGACACTCGTGCCTTGAAGCCTAGCCCAATAGGAAGAGAGACTGATCGAAAGAAAGCGTTGGTGTTACCTATCTTGACGGCTGGTAGTAGCAGCAGCAAACGTAACCTGGCAGCTATGGCAGAGCTCGATGAACTCAACAGCCCGGCGGACCCTGCAGAACCCCCAATGAAGGTTGCCCGCCTGATGCTCGCAACTGACTCTAGAGTCGAGATAGAACGGGAAAGATCCCATGGGGAGTTTAATTCGAGCCAGCAACCTACCAACCGGCTTATTCCGCCAATCAGCCTTCCTCCGTTGGCTTCCAGCCCTAGTCACGATCTGGCCCCCACAGCGGTTGAGTAGGTACAGGTGAGAACATCAGCTGAGCATCTTTTAATGCTAGCATCAGGAGTTGGGCAGCCCGCCGAATTGTCGGTGACCCAAGTTAGTACTCCTGGCAGAACCAGTTCCCCATCTGATCCGCGCTCTGGAGATATGCTTGCAAATATCATGGTGCCGGATGCCGGACCAGAATCAGGGTCCGCCTCTCCCGCCAGCGAGAGTAGTAGTGGATACTTTACGGTGAGTAAGTTGCGGTTACCACTACGAAGCTTTTCATCTATGTTGGCAGCAGAAACAGATGTTTGGAGTCCTCTCCGGTCTGTTTCTGCCCTGGCTTAGCCAATGTCAGCAAAGGTAGTCCGCCCGAGCCGTGGCTAATCATGTTGAGCTCTCCAGGTGTCGGGGGTCCGTTTCCAGTGGTTTACAGGTACTAGAAGGCCTGGAGTCTTCCTGCGTGCTTTCCGTTCTTGCTTGTTGCTTTTTTGGCAGATTGTTCCTGTTCGTTCCAGCGTATGTCTGTTTTGGATTAGCCGGCTGCGGCTGGGTTCACCTGGACCCAATGCCACGGACACTAATTGTCAGGAGCGCACGCTCTTGTTTTTTCTTTGCTTTTTTGTTTTAGATGCTTGCTCTTGGAGCCCGGCTTTCTTGTTCCGGCTGTTTTTCGGCCAGTGTTTTCTTTTCTGGCTTTAGACGTCTGCCCTCAGAGTTTTCCGGATTATTCTTGTTCTCCTCCTGCTGTTTTTCATTTCACGTGTGTTTTACTTAAACTTTCTGACTCTAGGTGTTGGCTCTTTTTGTTTTGCACATTATTTTTGTTTTTTTCTTGCTGTTTTTTGCTCAGAGTCCCATTTGTTGAGCCTCAGTAGCTTCTTATACTTTCTGGGATTAGCGTTTTGTGATCCGAGCTCTAGCCTTATCCGCATTTGTTGCCGTCTACTTGGCGGACCTACTCGAACTAGATTAGTCCGCGCATGCTAATAAACCTTTCCATCTACTTCAGGAACCTTAAACACCAAAAGCTCGTATCGTGATTCAGGAAAATAACACGGCCGAATTGAAGCTAGACCCCCCGGGTGCAAATTCCCATAGAAGGTGTCCAGCTTCAATTCGGCCGCACGATGTCTGTGCCACTGCCATCAAGTATCAAAGTGAGTGACAAGCTGTGAATATTCCTACTTCTTACAGAGGGCGTGCGGACCATTTCTCTCTGCCATGTTCAAACCCCGTGTTGTTCTCTTAACTACCTACCAATACACTTTTCCTAAAAGGATCTATTTCCAGACACTATTCACTACAGCTCTCAACTAACCCTATTCACGTACACACTATGTCCCAACAACGGCGGGCTATTGTTGACAGAACGCCTTCATTGAGGCAGGGCAGGCAAGGGCAATGGGAGGTCCTCGGGGACGTGTCCGGAAATCTAGATCCGGAGACGGGTCAACTATAGCAGCACCACCTCCGCCGTCTCTTACCGCGGGGTCTACAGTAAGTAGGACAAGAGGTTCCATGGAGGTGCTAACCCCATCACGACCCCAAATAGCAGAACCTGCTCTTGTGGATGACGGGCAGCAGTGGGCGGACAACGGGGAGCAGCCAGCGGAAGACAGTATTGACTCAGATCATGGAGAATATGAGGATAACGATGGTCAGAGCGAGGTGAGCGAAGAGGAGGAGGATAATGAGAAAGGCGAGAATAAGGAGGATGTATTAGAGCCGGGAGCGGATGATGAGGATCTGTCAGCAGATTTGGGGGCACAGAGACCAGTGGAGAATGAGTTTCTTAGCTCGCAACGATCGAGGATAACAATCACGCCCGGGTATAGTCAGACTCATCGCGGGAGGGCTAGTTACCAGGAACGGAGAACACTTGCCCCCATACGAGTGAGCCAAAATCTACGCCTGCCTTCCTCTCCCGGTTGCCCGCAGCCTTGAATCCGCTTGCAACAGCAGTCTTAACTCAAACCCAGTCGGATCCAACAATGCGAGAATTTCATAAGGGAAGAAGACTGCGGACCAGTAGTTGGCGGAAAGTAGCAGTAGGGCTAGAGTGTAGCATCCTGGTCAAAGCCGGTGACCTGATGTGGGACTGGACAATCTTCTTGAATCCGTTCCCGGACCCAATCACGCTGACGGAAGAAGTCCGCAGGTGCTGGAGGGATGCCCGGAGTGAATTGGGCTTTCCCGACTTTGGCGATGCTACCCACCCCTCCATTGAGCAGGTACATTACCCTTAATTGATAACCTGCATGTCATCCCAGACTAAACAGAGCGGCCGGCGCCCACTGGGTTTTAGATCCGGTCAAAGCACAGTTTGTGCAGATCTCAGTATCTGCATACAGCGAAGTGCGCTATAACAGAACTCTATAAGCTTGACATTGAGGATCCTGCGGGCTGCTCACGAAGGGTGGCATACCTACTGGAGGAGGATAGGTTAACCTGTCCATCTAGCAACTATGAGGTAGTCTTTCGACATTGTCAGGATCATTTCTAACCGCAGTAAGACTAAATCTAATTCGGCGGACATCCAATTTCTCTTAGATTCCTAGCGCCACAGATTTTGGGTGTGATATTTGCACAGTATTATTCTAGCCCCAAAAGGAAAGGCACAATGGACGAGGGGTTCCTAGGTAAGATCGACGGCCCTTATATCTGTCTGGCTGCCACCATATTGTGCCATTCCCTGCGATGCTGGCGGACTGGAGACTTTATCGATAATGTGCCTTTCACGCGGGCCAATTGCAGAGGTAAGATGAACAGCGCCTACTTGTGATTTTGAAAAGTATGCGGATCCCTTGGCGCCCAGGCATCCAGATACTTTCAAAAACCGCAAGTACTCAACGCGGGTAATGGGTCGGCTAACGAGAAAACAGGCCTGCTGGAACGTCAGATAGAGACGTGGAATGGTACAGAAAAGGTTGGGCAGGATCATATAATCCAGCGGATCCGATGCACATTGGAGGCTAGAATCACGAGGGAGCGGGGAAAGCAGGTCAAGAGAACTGCCGGATATTCAAATGATGAGGAGGCATTGAGGCAGGAGTTTGGGATGGGACCGGGCCCGGGTGGGTTGGAATCAGCTGGCGGTGTCGCAGATGAGAGGAGGGGAATAGTTGATACAAGTATGGCGCTGTCGAGAGAACCTGCGGACGCGCCACGCCACACTGAAGAACCCGCCAGACCTAGAGGATAGAGGGAACCGTTTTATCAATAGTCTGTCATCATGTATGGATATGACAGCGAAATAAATGATAGATATCAAGAGTTCATAAGAGACTAAATTGTGATACCAGTAGTGTAGAGACCACATGGCGGGCTGGCGGTTATAGGCAAGAAAGTCATAGTAATGAGTCGGGTGGATGAATACTAAGAGGTCTGGCAGGCAATTCCTCAAAGGGTAGGGAAAGATGTCAGGCGGTCGGTATAACATCCGGCGGACGGTATAACCTTCGGCGGACGAGAAGAGTGTGGACGGCAGAGGGCGAAAAAAAGAGGAGTAGGAGAACGTCCGGCGGATGCTGGAGAATACCCAACGGACGTCCGGCGGAGGGGAAAGATGGAGAGGGTGGTAGGAAAATGTCCGCTGGATAAGGGAGGACAAGGGAGGGGTACGGGAGCGTTTGGGACAGGTTCAGACGGAGGGGAGTATCATGGGAAGGAACTGGGCGCTTCTGGGAGGAGAGAATTCGCGGTCGAAAGGTTTTTGGGGGAGGTGGCAGGTGAACGGGTCCTTCCGGTGCTGCAGGGGGGAGGGGTTTTGCGCTGAGGGTATGGTTGCTAGGCAAACTGCGCCAGGGTGCACCCGGTGCGTCCGGACGGAAAAACGTAGCGCCCGGACGAAGCGAGCCCGGGCGGAAGCACCCAGAACTGGAGTTTACATTATAAGCGCCTGGAACGTGTGAGGGACGGGGCGAACAGGATGCAACAGGGCGTAGGGCAGTTTTTTTCCTGATGTGACCCTTACCAATTAACTCACTGTTAACCAGCCACTTGTATCCGAGATATACAAGACCATACCACCTCTGGTTACCACTTGGTATACCATTTGGGCTAAGGTCAGAGTTATTGTAGCTACCTATCGTAGGGTTGTTACAAAATCTTATCTTGATACAATATCCTTTGAGGAGCATAATATATATATTTAACCAAAAATATGTAATATATGATCTGATAACCTTTTATGATTTTAACATACTCTAAACAGTCAACCATGGCCTCTGAGAGCCTATTAGATGATTGGATTTGGATAAGTGCGTCATTATTAGAACAATTGTCAATTCTGGTTTTCTCTTATGATATGCATTTATCTAACATTTTTGTAAGCTCGATCATAATCAATACAGGGATTATGGAAAACTTATTTGTTTAACCTTTAACTTGGTATTTTAACTTGAATAACCATAATTAAGTATATTTCAAGCAATCGAGTTCATATATTAACTGAGTACTTAGATATCATATGTCAAGAATCATTCAATCTGTATGTAGTTTTCCACTACTCTTTTGAGTGCTACCACTTCACAAAATGCCCTGAATGTATATTCAAACCAACTAATGCTGAATATATAAGACTTATAGTATGCTTGTATTCCTATTAGAATAACCTTCATAGAGATTGTCAATTTTTGTATCCTTTGCAAAGCATTCAAGTCCTTTTTGAAGTAAGCACTCTTAAAACTTATATGCCAGAGTAAGACTTTTTTGATATAAAATAAAAGCTAGATTTCCTGATTCATTATATTTGAAAGCACTTGTAGCTGATTACACACCACGAACGATCTCCCCTACACCTCCGGCGATTGAAATCTCAACACCAGGGAAATCATCATGGGATCCACCGCCACCCCCTCTCCTCCCCCTTGATAGCTTTGGCCTAGGGGAGCGATGCTACAGCCCCTCCTCTCCCTCTGGGGTCTACCCCCTCCTCCATGGGGTTCTTGTTCCTGTTCATCGTTGACTCCCGCTCATGAAGTTCAGTTCTCCCCCTTACCCTGCACTTCCTTTGCACCTCGCTTAGGTTTTGCACGGTCGGCATTCTGTCCCCTTCGCTCACGGTCGGCGCTAAGCTTTCCAAGCCCTTTGCGAAGTACCATTCCATCTCGGTTATGTGGTCATGTCGGGGAACACTTCGGTTAGTAACTTCAGCACCTCATCTTCATTTCGCATTCAGAAAAGCATTGGCCGAGGTTACTCTAGTCGGTCGTCTCCAGTGTTTGGAAGTTCTTCCTCCTCCCATCTCTCTTCCTCGACCTTCTTGGTTTTCGTCCCGTTGCCCGGTTACAGCTACTCCCATCCCCTTTTTTCACACCCGCTCAGCTGGCACCTTACTGCTCCCCCCCCGCGGTCGATCTTCGGTCGCTATACAAAAACCCGCCTCGGCTACGCCCGTCCTCCTGGCCGTCGCTAATGCCGCTTTGGCACACCCTCCGGTGACCCCTCACCAGTGTCGCCTCAATACACCGACCTATCCTGCAATCGGGCACCGCTTCGTTCCCCGGCACCGCTCCGGTGTGCGGGTCCATACTCTCACTTCCTAGCTCAGGCTGATACACGTTACTTATCAGACGTAAATTTCCTTTGTCAGGGGTTCATTTATCTCCTTTGTTTTTATATTTTGTAGATGTCACTAAGGGTACTCCACTCCTTCCTGCTTGTTTCTTTCCTTTCTACTTCCTTCGGGTGTACGTGTATATTCGTGGGATTTGGTTGGGCGAAAGGCGAGATGTGCGGATGATCTCATACCAGAGCGACTTGGGGGTTTGGATCTTTCCTGGGGTGAGGAGGGTAGGGCTTTTGTCGGCCATATCTTTAAAGATGCATGCTCTCTTTGTACCTTAATAAAACAAACGCACTTGATTCAAAAAAAAAGAAAAAAAAGAAAAAAAAGTAGCTGATTACACACACGCGGCCGCTCCCGACTGTCCCCCCCGTACATTTCTCAACACCACGTCGTTCTGCGCACGATACCCTCTCCCATACCTTTCGTCCTCATTGTTGGGCCTCGCGTCCCCACCCTCACCTCCAGACATGGCCTCCTATCAGGGCGGCCCCTCGAGAATCGGTACCCCAGCCCCTCTCTCTCCCCTCCCAACTACTGGAAATCTCGACCATCTGGTCTCGCTTTTCCATCAAACCGCCACCGACCTAGGGCTCCCCGCCACAGGTTTTCCCCCCATTACTCCGGAAAGCATCTCCACCCTCACTATCGGGGAACAAATGCTCCTCCCTCTACTCTGCACCTCGCTGCAATCAAGCGTCCACATCGCAACCGCTCTCTAGACTCTCTCGAATGAAATCCACGACGTGTCCTCTCAGGTTGCCAATCTGGACCTTTCTATGCAACCCCCAAACCTTGCCCCGCTCCAAGCATCTCTCCGCGACATTGCCTCCCGACTTCCATCAACTGCTCAGGCCTCTTTCCTTCCCCAGCGCCCTGGTGTTCCACAGTAGGCCACACCCTCCTCCAGTGGGGCTCGTCCCGCCCCCACTAGTAACACCAACCCTCCTCGCCAAGGGAATGGGAAAGAAAGGGCTCCTCCGGCCCCACCCCCACCACCACCTAACCCAGTCTGGCCCTCACCCTCAGCTGACCCGGATCTCCCGAGATATGACATGTCAACTTCCCCTCCCACATTATATGGCAACCCAGAAGCATTCGCCATAAAATACCCCCACCCCTGGGAAGCGGAGGAATTGGCGAAAGGGAAATACCCCCCCGGCCCCTCATGGACCCCCGGCCATCTCTACCCTGACTGGCGACCCCCCACTACCATGACCTCCAAGGCCACCCCCACCTACGCTCAAGCTGTCGCGCCCCCTGCTAAGGGAAAGAAGGGTCGTCAGAGGAAGAGTCCTGTCTCGGCTTCCTCCGTTGCAGTTGCGTCGGATGAGGTTTTTACAAAATCTCCCCCTCCTCTCCCCTAAGCTGTCCACAGATCTTTCACCACCAGAACCACCTTCGAACCCCACCCAGAATCGCTCAAAATAGCAGCCCATTTCCCCGACATCACTGCTTCTGTTCTCAGAGAAGCCAACTGCTCCCTCCCTCTTTCCTTCACCTGCACAGTTAACGACAAAGGCTCAGGGTCACTGCTCGGTACCGACCTTCACACCCCGGCCTCCGCCTATACCCCTTATTCCGCTCCCCTCACCTCGAGGATGAACAAGGCCTATCCCGTAGGCAACTCCCCTTGGGATCTCTTTAAACCCGCTCCGAACGAAACCCAACTTTTGATTCACTCCTTCCCTCTTGCTTTCCTCGCCTCAGACGATGCCCAACTCTTCCCCTCTCTTCATCAGTCCATCTGCAATGCCAGGGGAGTCTCCATTCTCTTGGCGCGTTATTTTAACCCAGACCCAGAATCGCGGGAAAACAAGTCCGCCACCTCAGTGGTTGTTACAATGGCCCCGCCCGATGCTTACGCCATCCTCCCCTCCATCAACCTCTTCTCCCAAAACCCCAACGTCGAACAAATGTTTTCCTCCTCCAAGAACTCACAGTGTAAAACATGCTGGAAGTTCGGCCACATCTCCACTCACTGTCCCAGCTCGCTGCCCGGCTGTCCCTTCTGCTCACTCACCCATACAAAAGCTGAGCATCGCTGCCCTAACCCTTCCTGCCCTGAGGGTGGCAATCTCCGACCTGTCCTCGCCTGCTGTCCATCCTCGGTGGCATGCTGTCCTAACTGCCAGGAAGAGCACTCTGCCCGCAGCAATGATTGCCCCTCCCGCCCAAAAGCCACACCAGAGGCACCAGAATTGCGACCACGACAGACGCAGGACAGCATGGATCTCGCTGAGGACACCAGGCTGGCCCTTCGACGGTCCTTCGCCCAACACCAGGTGCCACGCCCCGAACCCCGAGTGCCTCTGTACTCCCGCGCGATGCTCCTCCACCTAGGGAGAGAGCCCAACGGACCATCACCATCCCTGATCTCGCCGCAAGAGAGAGCGGTGATGAATCTCTAGATTCCAACTCCTCCGAGGGCTGTGCCCACTGATGGAGAATTTTTTCACTCAATACACCAACAGCAGTGCTGTCTTCTTGTCCTGTCCAATTGTTCACCATAACTGCCTTGGGAGCTGAGATGTTTTTCTTTCTCTTTTTCACAACTTTACCATGCTGCCTCACCCTCCTTTGATTGTTGCTATTCAAGACCTCCCTTCCAGACACTCGGGCCTGCCAACATTCCCAGGCTTTATATCTTTTGTCCCCCCCCCTCCAGGCCGCGCACGAGTTGCCATTTACCTTTCTCGTGCTTTGAACCAGCATTTCTCCTGCTCAACCGTTTTTTACGACTCCTCGGAGATTCTTTCACTTGATGTTTTTTCTCCGGAGGGTTATATGGTTCCCCCCACCCCTCCCTCAGGGTCACCTCGGTGTACCTTCTTCGTACAAATCGTCCCCCCTACCGCTTCATATCACCTGAGCGGGTTTTTTCACATCTTTCCTACCCCCAGCTGGTTCTAGGTGATTTTAAACTTTACCATCTGTTGGCAGATCCCTGCCGCTCTCTATCTGAAAGAGAATTTATCATTTCTACACCCTACTTTGATGCCAGTTTCGATGTCCCATACCACCTTCTCAACACTCCCGGGGTTTATACTCGGTTCCCGTTTGACGCCATCTTGCGACCCTCTGTTTTGGACCTAGCCTTCACGAATACCGCCCTCTCCTCCTTCGTCTCTTCGTGGGACACCCCCCTCCCCTCCACTGGTTCAGACCACGTTCCATGTGTGATAACACTAAAACCGCCCGCGATTATGCCACCCCCCACTACCCCACACTGGACCCTCCTTGACCTCAAAGCGGTTGGAAAGGCATGGGACACATTCACCACACTATGCTGCCCAGTGGGACACACGCCTAACTCCCTGAGTAGATGGTTCGACATCTCCTCTACCCGCCTTACCTCCCTTCTAACCTCCCATGCCCCGAGCAAACACCCGTGCCCCTGCTCGAAGCCATGGTGGTCCCCTCGTCTGTCGGGTCTGAGGAGGGAATATTACAAGTTCGCAAGGATATCCCGCCTCGACCCTTCCCCCCTCAACTGGAGCAATGTGAAGAGCTTGAGAAGAACATACTTTAAGGCCATCGCCTGGGCCAAGAAAACACACTGGTCGGACTTCCTATCCTCGGCCACTCCGCGCTCCCTCTGGACGGCCAAGAGGTTCGCCTTCGGTCGCCCACCCCAATGGTTCCCGGACTTACCAGGGGCTTCCGATCCAGCCGAGGTAGCAGAAACCCTCCTTGACCACTTCTTTCCCTCCAACCCCCACCTCCCCCGCTCCTCCGCCTTTCGCGGTATGAGGACTATACCCCCCTCACCTCTGAAGAAATATCCATGGCTCTCTCCAAATCCTCAAACACCTCCGCCGCTGGCCCCGACCACATCCCATATTCTCTGTGGAAGTCAGTACACCGCCTCAAGCCCTCCCTCCTTCCTTCCCTCCTAGACCCCCTGCTGGCACACGGTTTTCACCCTCCCTCCCTCAAGAAAGCGCTTGTTATTGTCCTCGACAAGCCGGGCAAACCCTCATACGACTCACCCTCCTCTTTCAGGGTTATCTTCCTCCTTCGAACACTCTCTAAGATTCTTGCAAGAGGTGTAGCTTTCCGCCTTTCGGCCCAAGCAACGATATGCTCACTCATACACCCCCTGCAATGCGGGTCCCTCCCTGGAAGATCCACAGCCGACGCCGCCCTCGTCCTCCAACATAACGTTGAATCCTTGCACCGCCTCCGCTACATAGTCTCCACTCACTTCCTCGATATGAAGGGAGGCTTTGATAACGCAGAATCTCCCTCACTCCTCGCTCTCCTCCGCAGGAAGGGGGTAAGCTCATACCTGGGCCAGTGGGTCGGCTCGTTACTCAGGGCTCTCACCTGCCGCCTGACTTTTCAGGGCTCCCCTCGCCTCTTTGCTCCTGTCTCGGTTGGGGTCCCCCAAGGATCCCCTATCTCCCCCCTTCTGTTCGTCATATACGTATCCTCCCTCCACCTGGAAGTCCCCAGGACACTTATCATCTCCTACGTCGACGACTTCGCAGTCACGGTGGCCTCCCCCTCCTACAGAACCAACGTTCGACTCGTTCAAAAATCCTTCTCAGCGCTTAAGAGAAAGGCCTCCCCAATCAACATCTCCTTTTCCATTCCGAAAACCGAACTAATCCACTGGAGGACCACCAGGAGCAATGAGCCGCCCTGCTCCCTCTCGGTTCAGCTGGAGGATCAGCTCTTCTACCCACAATCCCGCCTTCAATGGCTGGGCTTCATCTTCACCCCCGCTTTTGACCCAAGGTCGCACTTCTCCAGAAGGTACACACTTGCGAATGCCGCCCTAGCCACGATCCATCGCCTCTCCCCCCCCGGGATGGGCCTTCCACCCTACCTTTGTTTCTCCTTAGCGCGTTCGCTCCTTGCTCCGCTCCTTTTATATGGGTCCGCTGTCTGGAGCCCTCCCTCGTCTATCATGGGACCAATGTCCTTTTTTTGGCATCGGGTCTGCAGGTGGATAACCAACTGTTTCTCCTCCACCAACATAACATGTTTGCACAGGGAAGCTTGTCTTCCCCCACTATCAGTTCTTATACGTCACCAATGCTGCCTTGCTGGCCTAAGGCTCATCTGCTCCCCCCCAGAGAGAACCCCTGCCACAGTACATCTCCCAAAGTCTGTCCCAACCTTCTCACCCCACCGTGCCGCTTCAATAGCGCGCGGCAAAGTTACCTCCCAACCTTACCTCTTCTTCAACCTTTACTGGCACTCTGCTCCGGACAAGGCCAAGAATGCAAGGGACCGACCCAACGCAATCACAGCCTTGGCTAACACGGCCGTCCCCCTCATACACGACGTCTCTACACTACCACCCATCTCCCTCCACTTAACAGACTACCTGCCCCCAGTCCCAGGGGTTGTCCCCTCCTATGCTCGCCTCAAATTAAGGGCTAAGCAACTCCTCCTGTCCGACTGGTCTGCCACCCCAGCCCCCCCGTACTATCCCTACCTGCCCTCGACGCGCCCCCATCCCTTCATGGGATTGGGCACGTTTGTTGCCGGCACAATACACCAGATGCGCTCTGGGAAAAGCTACCTTGCGGCTCACCCCTCTGGGGGCAATCCTGATGCCGGCAAGTCCTGCCCGTTGTACTTCGAGGCCCCGCAAACCTTCAAACATGCCATCCTTTCCTGCCCCTCCTCCGCCTGTCAGAGATCCCGCCTCCTCTAAGGGGTCTCTGACTTGGCTCCGGAAGCCCCAATCTGGTCCGACCAGCAGCTCCTCATTGCCCTGGCTGAGTTCATTCACACCACCACCACTGTTTTCCCCCCTGGGATTCCCCCGCTCGCCTCCTCCCTTCACACCCCCCAAATCCCCTCCTCCCCTTCACCACTCTTCCCGGCCCTGGCCCTCGAGACTAGTTAGCGGTTTATAACATTTTCTTTTTAGCTTTGGCTGCTTTGCGACGCTTATTAGTCGCAATTGGGGGAACTGGTTATGTTTGTTTCTTTTGTTGATTGTTATTTTGATTTTTCGGTTTTGTTTTGGCCATATCATTCAAGATGCATGTCATTTCTTGTACCGTAGAAACAATGAACATATGATTTAAACAAAAGAAAAGACAAGAGAAAAAGAAAAAAGTAGCTGATTACACAGACATCGTTCGTCTCCTCTACACCTCCGGCGATTGAAATCTCAACACCACAAGAAATGATCATCACTTCCAGCCATTCCCCTCTCACCAGACACACCATATTGCCTCTGTCTGGTGAAGCTCCTTTCCTCCACTCTTCCTTTCCCCTCTGATGGTCAGGCCCGACGAGCTTGTTCCTAGGGGTTGGTTGAGTCTGCCTTCACCCCCTCTTCTCTGAGCTCGCTTAGGCCCCCCTCCCCGGTCGGAAACACCCCACCCGTCAACAGTCAGTCTCTAGTCCTGGTCAATCGGTAAAGTAGGTGTTCCTGGTAGCACTGCTCTCTGGTATTGCCCTATCTCCTTTGTGCACTGCTGGTATGGTCAGACTATTCGAAACATTGTGACCTGGCTTCAGTCTGCCCTTCTCCCTCTTCTTGTGCCGGTTAGCCTTCCGCCCTCCCCCTTCCCCAGACTTGGATTGGCTGGCACCTGACTCCTTGTTGCTCTATACCCGACTGCTCATGGCTCTAGATCCACCACCAGACCTCTGTTACCTTCACATGTCCTTCGACTAGGGGAGGATGTTTAAAAGTTTATTTTATCCGGGTCCTGTTTCCTGAAATTGCTGACCAGATCTTCCTCCCACTACCAAGAGACTTCCTCCTTTAGGTGGCACTCTCTTGAACTCGGTTGCTCTTCCTGAGCCCCGGCTGGCGGGGCTATATGACCCCGGGAACATCTTCCCCCTCGTTGTGTCCCTAGGACCCGTCATACAGCAGTCTCTATTCCTTCAGACGCTGGCCCCGATGGGCCTTTACTATGGTTTAGTTTATAGGTGGTTTGACTTGGACTTGGGGGAGTGGGTTTGTTTTCCTTTGTTGGTTGTGTCTACTGTTCGTTGATGATGTTTTTCTTTTAGGGTAGGCTTTTTGTAGGGGGGTTTTTTGGTTCGTGGCTTTCAGGACCACTTTCTTATCTCCTTGTACCTTTTACCCATAGTACTGGGCGGTGGTTTCTCTGTCAGCCAGGGTCAGAGTGGTTTAGCTTGGTGATGGCGGGATGGACTGTAGTTGGAGGTTTTGGACTACATGGCCTATTCTTGGTCGAACGTCCGTTGTACCTAGTACTGTGGGATGAGCACATTTGGGCGTTTGCCCCGATAGAAACAATTAATAATTGAGATTAACAAAAAAAAAAGAAAAAAGAAAGTAGCTGATTACGGAGAGAATTATCACTATTATTCACCGAGCAAATCGAATGTAGAAATCATTTTTCTCTGGTTGCCACAGGTTAGCGGTATCCTGGTAATGATTAGTTACCCTACAAATGACATCAGAGGAAACCACGATCAGTTACCTGTAGGTTTTAATGTAGTTTGTGGTGATTTTTGATGTTGGTGCATTTGGGTGGTTTTCGTCCAAGTATTGCTGAATAAGTTCCAGAGCCTGGTTGAGGTTCTGAATAGGCTCCCATGAATCGTCAGTTCTCTTATAGCCTTTCCAGTAGACCAGGAATTCCTCTATGTTGTTCAGGTGCCTGTAACCCAGTATCTGTTCTGCTTCTCATTCTTCTGCATTATCAATAAGGATAGGGGCTTGTTTGTCTATTCTTCTGGATGCAAATCTATTAGGATTGTTCTCATTGTATACTTGAAGGACGTGAAGTGAAAATATGGCTTCCATCTGGCGCTGCAGCGGGGTAATTCGAGTTTGTAGTTGTATGTATCTCTGTCATGTGCAAGGACTTTGAAGAGTCCAAATCATCAAGGTTCTAGTTTCTTGAATTGTCTAAAGAAGCGGGTATAAGGGCGTCCTCTAATGAGAACTCTGCATCCAGTTTTGATGTGCTGGGGTAGGGGTTTGCCCTGTTTGTCTGCTTGTACAGTCTGCAGGAAGGTGGTATACTTTCTGGCCAGGTCTACTTTTATTCTCATTGCCTCATGGGCATTGATTATCTCATCAAGAGCTGATATCTTGCTGGCGGATCTCTGAACAAAGTGGAATATCTTCCTAGGGCCACTATAGAGGGCTTGGTAAGGGAATTTGAGGAGGGGATTGTGGGGTACTCTGCTAATAGCTCCTGCTATGGCCAGGAGTGCTGGGGACCAGTTGTTCTGTCTTTTGTTAATGAAGTTCCTCATTATCTACTTCAGGGTGCGAATCCTACGCTCAGCCTAGCCGTTAGTTTGATGGTGGTATTGGATGGCCATCCAGACTTGGATATTAAGGGACTTGATTATCTGAGACCAAAACTTAGAGGTAAAGCGGGGGTCCTGGTCTAATACGATACTTAACGGGAGACTATGGACATACAAGACATTTTATTGAAGCCCCTCGAAGAACCTTTCGAAGGTACCTTCATTCTTAACGGGGACTAGGTGGGTCTATAAGGTAACACTGTCCATAATGTCGATGATAGTTGTATATCCATTGGATTTGTTGAAATGGCCAGCAAAGTCTATGGCAATAGACTGGTAGGCTTTGTCAGGTGTAGGGAGAGAGATGGCTTTCCCTAACAGGAGTGTAGTAGACTCATTGTTGATTTGGCACTTAGAACAAGATTGATAGTAGGAGACCAGGTCTTATCAGATTTGGGGCCACCAGAAGAAACAAGAAGCATAGGAGGAGCATTTGTTAGCAGAGAAATGGCCTAGACCATCATGAACAGATTGGAGGATGAAATCTCAAAGGGATACTCCCTCTTCAAGAGGGCTCATAGGTATCTAAAGATTTTGATAGCCGTTCGTGTTCTGTGCCAGTATGAGGCCATCAGAGATTAAATGGCATAGTGTATCACTGGTTTCCTTGACTTTGGCACAAAGGGGGGCAAGTTCCAAGTCTTGTCTGATTTCATCACGGAAAATGCGATGTTGGCGGGCATTTAGTAGGTCAAGCATTAGCTGGGCTTGAGCGGACTCAGCCTCATTATCTTTAAGGTCATTATAGAGGAGTCAAAAGGCAGGCTAGGCCAGAGCTAGGGTATTGAGAAGAGATCCTTGTATTCTAAGAGGTGGGGATTGTTCAGGGACATATGGGAAATCAGGGGGAGAGTAGGAGAGTTCTTTTTGCGGGGCGATAGGTACTTGAATAGCTGCTTGCTTCCCTTTACCCTTTTTCCTCTACTTTCACTGTCAGGGATCCTTAGGCCACTAACTGGCCTCTTTTTTTTCTTCGCAGTGTAGCTGACAGTCATCATCAGTGCAGCTCCGCCAACTTGTTTCTGAGTACCCTCTTTCTTGATCACTGTGAGAAGGTGATATAGCTGTGTCTTCCCTGTAACTATCGGTGCTATCAGTAATGGAGAGGTATGCAGGGCAGTGTGGTGGGTCTATGCATTTATTAGCTCAGTTTAGGGAGGTTTGGGAGCTGGTAACAGCAAAGCTGGCTACTTCATTTATTAGGTATTCTGGGCTAGAGCGAACAATAGAGTTATAAGATGTAAGGGTGGAAGAAGGCTTCTTGTCGCTAGTGTAATACAAAGCGTGTTCTGAGTCAGTAGGGTCGTCAAGCGAAAAGGTATATCCTGTGTCAATAGAGAGTGGTAGGGTGTCGGGCATGGCATCTGTTTTAGAGCCTTGTAAGATGTGGTCTCTTAGCGTTAGATCTCGCAAATTTGGCTTTCCCTTATAAATTCTCAATAGGTAATCAGCAAAGAAGTTCTTGGTGCCTGTTTGGTATTGTATTCCGAAATTGAATTGACTAATGAATGTTAGGCATCTCTGCTGTCTCCCAGAGAGACCTTTCTGGGTCATCATTTCGGTAAGGCTTTGATGGTCTGTTACTACTGTAAAGTATCTGTTTCTCACTAGGTACTCAAATGATGCAATCGCCTCAACCATTCTGAGGGATTCCAAATGGTGGGTGGGATAAGTATTTTGTAATGGTCTGAGTCTTCTCCTGTGGAATGCTGCAGGACTAGCTGCATCACTGGTTGGTCCTTGGCCAACCCATGCACCAGTTCCAGTGAGAGATCGATCAGTGACCAACCACACCATACTAAGGATTGTATATTTAATCAGTCTTAGAACCTGGTGCTTTTCAGCTGATCACTTTACAGCCTCAAAGGTTGCATCATGAAGGTCTATTCATTGCCATTCAATGTTTCCAGTGAGTTCCGTAAGCGGGGATGTTCTTATTGCAGCATGAGGAAGAAATTGCAATATATTGTTAGCCATTCCATTGAAGCACTGCAGATCTTTCTGCTTTTTTGGTCTTGTCTGGTCCATTATTGAACGAAGCTTTTCTGCTGCAGGATGTAGGCCATCCTCATCTATAATATGGCCTAGAATCTCGACTCTTTCTGCAAAGAACATGCTCTTCTTTGAGTTTGCATAGAATCCTGCATTTCTTAGCTTATCGCACACCGCTGTAACATACTATATGTTATCTTTAAAAGTATTGCTGAAGATAAAACAATCGTCAATGTAGACCGAGACATATTCTTGAAGTTCTTTGTAAAAGAGATCTTTCATACCTCAGACAATGATAGCTGGTGTATTCATCTCACCTTGCATGATGACTTCTCTAGTAAATGAGACAAATGTGGTCTTTATGGCGTTATATTTGACATCGTCCGGGTGTAGTCTGGTCTGAAAATAGGCATCGCTGAGATCTATCTTGCTTTCAAATCTTTCTCTTGCTAGTGCATTGAGGATCATCTGCAGATTGGGAATTTGAGAGTACTCTGCTTCTGTGTTCTTATTTCTTGATCGAAGATCTACTAGTGGTCTGATCCTTCCATCAGGTTTTGCTTGAACAAACATACTAGCACCTCCTGGTGCTCTTTCTCTTCTTCAAATGCCAGAGGCCTTCTGTTTGTCGATGCAGTCCTTGAATTTAACCATTAGGACCTCTGGGCATTTAAAGATACGTGTTTGGATAAGTTTGCTTGGGGCCTTTAGGACAATACTGTGTAGGATAGGGCTTAGCGGAGGTAGTTCCTCTGATATTTCCTTAACGAAAACTTCAGGAAAGCGGGAAGGGAAATCAGGTTTTTCTTGGGGCTTTGCCATAGCTGATCTGGAGTTTGTCAATTTCCTATCATCGGATATACTGACTTTATGGTCAGGGAAGTAGATAGTACTTTTTGGGCAGTTTATCTCTGCTCCAAACCTGGCGGGATCATCCATGCTTATTAGCACATTATAGTATGAGACTGGAGTAACCATTATGTCCACATGAGGGATCCTCATTCTTCCTATGTGGATTTCGACATTGCAGCAATAGTTGCTAGTGGATTGTGTTCCTTTCACTGGCATTTTTAGGATAACAGGTTTGTTCTTAGCTGTGTAGGGTATGTTGCTTGTAGTGACAAATCTCTTGCTTATTAGGGTTCCGCTGATAGTTCCTGTAACTGCTGGGGCTCTGCTGGATTTCCCATTGATGAGGATAGTAAATTTGAGGGCTTTGAAGGGTTGGGCCTTTGGCGGTGTGCCCACACTGGTCTTGAACAATAGAACAGAGCCAGCTTCACTTAGCTCTTCTGTACTGTCCGATTCTGCTTCGGATTCTTCATCCTCTATATCCTCATATCTGCGAACATCCTTAGTTTTGACCTCCTTCTCAGGGTATTCATTTGCCATCTGTCCGCTTTCTCCACTGTAGAAACAGGCTCCTTCGGCCTTCCTGTAGTCCATTTCTGCTTCGCTGGGCTGCTTCTTCTTTGTATATGTCTTTTCCTTTGCTGGGGGTTTTCCTTTGTACTCAGGTCTGGTAGTGGTGGGTTTTTAATTGGTAGATGTATGCTTTCGCTGGTTGGGTTTGCTGCTAGAGCTCGAACAAGCTCTGCTAGTGTTGTAGGCTCCAGTTCTATACATAGTGGCATCATATTGTTCTGCTAAGTCAATGATTTGATCTATTATGTTTCCTGGTCTCATGTTTGGCTCGACATTCTGGCTTAATTGGGAGCCCATTGTATCAAGAAATCGCTGCTTGTATACAAAATATGTGATTATTTCATCAGGTATGGCTGCTTTGAGGACTGCTAGATCACCTGCAACTTTCGTTATGCCTTCTAGCTTTCCTCCAGAGTTCTTGTGTACTTTCTGCTATTCCTGGAATAGGTTATCCGTGTTTGTAGCCACTTCGAAAAGCTGTTTGAATCGTGCTGTGAACTGTTCAAGTGTAGGGTCATCATTGTTGTCCATGAATGTGAGATAGGTGTCCATTTCTCGTCCTTCTGTGAGGCCGTCATACTAGTCCACAATGCCTGGTATGTTATTGTTTATATCATGTCTGATTAGCTATCATTTGACAGCCTTAAGCCATTTCTGTTGTTTGTTTGGCTTGTGGTCTTCACCTTCGCCACTGAACTTTTCAGGTGCTGACATCTTTGGTCGATTTGATCTGAGGTTTGGGTCAGCTATGATGGCTGTTTCGGGTTCAGGAGGTGGTGGAGGTGGCAGTCCTGCTCTTACAGGTAGCTGCCTGCCTCCAGGTCTTTCTGGTCTTTCGGGTGTGTCTGGGAATACTCCAGGAGTTGTCAGGTCTCTGCAGGCTTGACATGCCAAAGCCAGCGATCCAAATACTGTTCCTAGGTAGCTTTGGCTTCATGATATCGCAGGGCACAGTGGGGATTGTTGTATAGGTATTATAGACAATGCTCTTGTTACAGATTCTGCTACTTACTCTGCTTCAAGTTCCTGGCATTGGGCAGCTCTTTGGAGCAGTTGTTATGTGGGTCTTTCCTCTTCTGAGTCTATATCGAGATTTCCTTGAAGGAGGCCACTTTCTGATATTGGGCTTTTGGTTTTTGATTGTTCTCGTTGTGATTCCGATGGGCCTGGTGTAGACTCTAGTATCTGTGGTATCTGTATAGAGCATCCGTCAGTCCTGCCGGACCTTGTGGTACATCTGCTCCTGTCTGCAATTGTGAATGTAGCACCTCAGCCTGGAACTTTGTCCATGCCGCTCTTGCTTCTAGCCAGTTATCAAGATACAGGAAGCATGATCAATCCAACCTGCTGGTACTCTGTCCTGAACACCTTTGAATTCACCTGCAGAGGCGAAAGAAATGTAAGAGATTTACTCCGATCTAACGAAAACGTACAATAGAAGGCTAGCTGTTGACCTGCAAGCGCTAGGTCTAAGGGAGGCTTCACAGAGCTCAAGGATAGAGAGAGATAATAGTTAAAGGCCAAGTCGAACTCTGAGATCGCTGTTCAACCAAGTATATTCTTAAAACCTGAGTCTGCTGAAGTCTGCCGTTCTCCTGGTAGCCGGGAGATGAGTTTATATACCGGAGTTCCTCCTCAGCGATAGTAATCAAACATCCTGCAACCACAATCACTACCGCGGAGTGCACCTTGCCCTGCATGTCCTGTGATCTCACATGAAACCTAAGAGTCATAATACTGCGTCAATGCTATCATCAGGTTACATGACCGTTTTTTCACTTCTAATCTTAAATAAAACAATCAACATACAAAACTAAACTTAACACAAGCCACAGGGCCTTACTATAGCTCCCAGGCTGTAAAACAATCAAACAAATCACCATAACTAGAGTAATCAAACATAGGAAATCCCGCACTCCACTCCTCTATACAGTTACCAGAACATGTAGACATGTTACATTACCAAACAAGCAACTATGTAGCCCTCTGCCTATGATGTGCTGTCCCAATGCTTGGGCCAGTGGAGGGGTTAGCTAAACCCACCCAAGTGCAATAGCATGTTTGGGCCACCTCTGCTCAGGCATCTGACCTTTCTGCACAGGTACATGTGCACCCATGAACATCCTTGTAACCGCTTCCTGTAGGTTAGCGGTCTTGCGAAGGGATATCGGTATTGACTCTAGCGAAACAGCTAGTATAAACGAGATCCAGTACTGGAGACGCCAACAAGTAATTGAATAGACTCTATTACTTTATTCAAACATCTAAGAGAAGACCAAGTGCTGTAGGCCTGTGCGAAGCTCAAAGATTCTCAAATCAAACTGAATAGAAGATAACTGTTCAACCAAGTATATTGAAAACTCTGTCTGTCGAAGTCTGATCTCTCTAAGTCCGGAGAGATACAGGTCTTTAAATTCACTTGCGATAATCCATCTTGCATCAATCGTATCCAAATCCTAAGGCATCAAACAATACCTAAACCATAAACAATCCAACCATAAACAAAGCTTACCAACTTCCGGAGCTCGTATCCTAAAACAAAACATAAAACAAACTAACAAGGTATACAAGTCTCCTGAACTCGTATCCTAAAACAAATTCATAAAATAAATCCATACTTAAACGAGTAACCTGTACCGGTTACAATCCTAGAGACTGTAGAATGTGAGGCAATTGACCTCAAAGTTCCAGGATGACTTTGCCAGAGAAGGTTGGGTAACTTGAATACCTGAGTAGGGTAACTGGTATCCATGGGCAAAATGGCCAAATCCCTAAGGTAGGGTAACTTTGCCCCCTTATGTCTTTAACCGCTTCAGAAGTAGTCCTGTAGACGCTACTGAATGTCTCGGCGTCCTGTGTAATATTCACATAGTACTCTTGACTTTATGGAAACTTCCTCCACAATGCTTCCCCTGCCTAATAGAGTACCCAAGGCTAGTCCATTATTCCTTAGACATTGCTCTACATTACCAGCTATTTGTATACTAAGTATGAGACCATATCACCTCTAGTTACCACTTTGTAAACCATTTGGGTTATGTTGAGATGCATTGTAGCTACCAATCATCGTGGCGTTACAGAACTGCATTCAGTTGGACAGATGGGTGGGACTGATACCTGGCTACAATATGGGGTACAAGTATTATCTCTTTGGTGAAAGGACCAAGCCACAGCGGGCTCTGCCGGTGTACTGTCGTTCCAATACTGCTGTGGATTCATGGTGTTAGGTTGACATCTCTGAACCCAGAACTCAAGGTAGCGTAACCACTGGCCTTTATTTGCTGAGAGAAGACTGTGCCTTCTGGCAAGCCTAACAGTTGTGAGTGATTAGCGATATGAGCTGATTGAGGAGGAACTGTCGGATATCATTTGGTTTAATGTTGTCACAGGGGGTAATAGAGCGTAGGAGGCTATTTCTGGTATTATGAAGTGGGACCGGATGGTGAAGTGCATAGAAATAAGGAAGGTTTAGAAGGTTGAAAAGCTCAAATTGAGATATATTTTTGCTAAGGGTAGACGTGTATGGAACAAGTGGAGTGCTCCAGTAATTAGTGGTCACCTTTCTGGCGTTTAATTTTCTTTGTAGATTTGGTGAAAGTTGCCACTCAGATTGAAAAAAAGAGTGATTAAGGTATTGGATGGGATCTCAAGATATGATATATCTAATTTCTTTGACTTTAGGGATTGACTGCTTATGATCAATAATCAAAAACAAGATATCTTGATCTTTTACCCCAAAGTTCAGAATATCTCCACAACATTTATAATACTCTCAAGAACATGTAGTTGTTAAAAAGAGAAGGATAATATACCTATCAGAATCACCATTGCTTATTGAACAGAGATCAATAATTCTCGTTTGTTCTGGCCAGCTCTGCCTTGGTGGTGTGGGGTTGTGGCCTCATGTCTTGGAATCCGAGCCTATTTGGAGCCCTCTACGGTTGATCGGATAAGACTAGTTGAAGTAATGGTGAAGTCATTTTGGCAATTATCTTGGGATTTTTTGGCAATTGGGAACCATTCAAACAGACTACCTTTAAGAGTTGAGCAACACAGTAAGTCTCTTTCTGCTGGTGAGAAAAATAATAATGTGATAAAATCACCTGGTTTATTTTTCTTGTTTTTATCTTCATAATTTCTCTTCACACTTTTATGGCAAGGAGCAAGGTGATTCTGTGCAAAGGTTTCATTTTTCGACGGTTAAGCCTGCGATGATGAGAGTTATATAGAAAATATGGAAGCGGATCACAATGACTCCCTACGAGCCCCCAACGTAATGAGGATTCACCATGAATTGGCTGGTCTTTCGTGGGTATTCGTGGGTTAGGTAGTTTTAAGCTGTGGGTGAGCTTTTTGCGGGCTGGTGCTCGGTGTGCCAGGTGTTCAATGAACACCCGGCTAGAGTTCGTTACGCGGCAGGTCGGGGCGGGTTTCACTCGCCAAGCCCGCCGTTACACGGGGCCCGGGGTATAATTTTGGGGTGATCCCCCCACTTTCCCCGTCCGCGGCGGGTCCCACCCATTCTCTGGACGGGGCTCCGTTTCTGCCCTCATATTTTTATGGGGGCCCGTCTGGGTAATGGGCGGAGCAGAGGGGAGGGGCAGGGAACCCCCAAAAAACGTGCCCCGCCCCGGGCCGTTCAGCAGGGCGGGGCGGGGAATTTGGCCGTGGGCCCGCATTTTTCGGCTCCCCGGAGGCCCCGTAACCAACGCTAGTGTTCACTATGCAGGAATGGTTGAAATTTCTAAAAATCCCAGTATGTTACCGACCGCACAGTACCATTGCTCCATTGGCAGACTGAGCGATCCAATCAGAATCCGGCGCTCTTTCAACCCTTTCCGATTTTTTTTGCAGAAGGCTGTATATTTCTCGGGCACCGGTTTTCCGCCGAGTGCCTGGTATTGAAAGGGATTAGTCTTCGTCAGAGCGGCGCTAGGATGGAGGATGTTTTGAGGCAGTCTATTCAGCACTAGCATAACTTAGAGGTGCTGTGTGAAACTTTTGTGTGGAGCAACGCTGAGGAATTCATCCAATCGTTGGCGCCTATCACAAACGCGTGAATTACGGTTAGAACTTGAATAATAGAGAGGTTCTGCTCACTCGTGCACATTATGTTGCCACAGCGACGGTAGGGATCTGACAGGGAACAGGGGAGGAGATAGAAAAAATTTTCTAATGTGCGCTAAAAGCTCTGTTAACTTAGTGCAGAGATAATGTAGCATTAAGTGAAACAAAACAAAAGTCATGATTAGCCTGACCAAGGTTTTGCCAAGCACTAGGGATGGAGCAACTGTATTTCTATCCTTTGTAGCCTTAGGGTAAAATATTTTATACTAGGCTAACATTGCTACCGTTCTTAAATTGTTCTAGTGGTCTATAGAGAATGTTCACACTTGCAGAACCTGAAATTTTGGAGATCACACTTTCTCTTGGCAAACATTCTAAGAGATAATGCACACGAGTGAGCAGAACCTCTCTAATCGCACTAACTTTATGTGTTAGGACGATTGAGTTGCCTCTCTGAGTATGATCAGTTGTTTTTTTATTTTCCCCCTGTGTCGGGGTGCAAATTTTTGGTGTGTTCCCCCCTTTTCAGAGGTGGAAATTTCGGACTGCATACCACATGCTCCGATTCTTCGAGTTCTTACGGTATTTTACACCTCGGGATGGGGGTGTGATACTTTACAATATCACCCCCTTTTCTTCAGCTCTGAGATCTCCTACCCACAACGTCCACCCTTCAACCTTTACTACCTCTCTGCCACCCCCGGCATCAGACGACATGAATCCGTCAGCCCATCTCGAACCCCCTAATACTGGCGCGGGCCACAAAAATAGTTTTAACGTGGCAAATAGCTACAACACCAACTACAACATCGCATATGTGGATGAAAATCCTCAGTTCTTCGAGTCGTTATCGCCGCTAGAACCTCGCTTGCGCCACCAGGATGTGTGCACCCGGCGGCTGGATGGTTTAGGGGATTGGATTTTGCAAAAAGACGATTTTATCAATTGGCGTGATGGCGACAATGGGTCTAGCAGGAGCACTCTCTTCTGCTCTTGCGCCCCGGGGGCCTGGAAAACATATCTCAGGTAGGAGGAGTAACCCTAGGTACAAAGCATAGGAAAATGCTAACTGACGTAATTAGTTCCCTAGTGATTGATAAGTTATGCGGCCAAGTTGATGATCGGAAAATCGCAGTGGCATGTTTTTACTGGGGCTTTCAGAGCCAAAAGATGCAAACTCCGGAGGACGTGTTGTGCGCCCTCGTCAAGCAAATCGTGCGTGGGCTAGGCTCGGCCCCTGTTGAGATCGACTCGGCATTCCAGAAAGCAAAGGGTCAAGTTGGGGGTCGGGGTCTCCGTGTCCCTGAGGCGCTTGAGCTCTTAAAGGCCGCTCTTGCACCTTTGGACCGAGCTTTTACCTGTATCGACGCCTTGGATGAGCTCCAGGATAAGCATCTACCCCAACTCATATGCTCATTGCATACTATTTCCCACTTGCTTCCGGCGATCCGTTTTTTCTTTACAGGCCGAGCGCGCACTGGGGTCGAAATTGACAATTATTTCCCCCTAGCTGCGGGGTTTCTCTGGATAAAGCCAACGAGAGAAGACATTGTGAGATATGTGGAGATGATGTTGGCCGACGATTCCCTCCCTGGGGCAATGAACCCCGATATTAGGATGGAAATTGTCAATCGAATTTCGGAAACGATTTCGGATGTGTATGTAGCGGTAGTTTTCTGCTCTAGCTTTGTGAGTTTGCTAACAGTGGCACTTAAGTTTCTGCTGGTTTCCCTGAACATCACGGCAATATTGGACGAGACCACAATCTATAAGAGGCGCAAGCAGCTCAAGCGGATCACCTATGGAGGCGGTTTGGGCGATATCTATGGCGTGAAATTAGACAGAATTAAGCAAAGCAGGGTCAAGTCGAGGCTCACGATGGCATCTTTAATGTTGATCTCTAAACCGGCGCGACCGATGAGTGCAGAAGGGCTCTGTCAGGCCCAAGGCATGCGGATAGGGTCTACCGATTCTAACCTTGACAACATCCCTTCGGCTCAATCACTGCTAGCCTCGTGTCTTGGACTTGTTACGGTCAATAGGGGGGGGTCGGCAGTCCGCTTGGTGCATTTCACACTTCAAGAATACCTCAATAGCCACTCTGAGATGTTTCAGAACACCTATGCTGTGATGGCCGAGGTTTGCCTGAGATACCTTAACTTTGATTGTATCAGGGAACTTTCACCTGTTTTGGAGGATGCTCCAGAAAATTACCCCTTGCTCGAAACACGCTTCTAGCTGCTGTGGACACTACGCGAGAAACGAAACCACCGGATGCGTGAAATCACTTGCCCTTCAGCTCCTGGACGGATTTCATAGCCATATATCAGCAAAGCTTCTTTTACGTCCCTCCGTCGGTGAACTGAGGTGGGGGAAGGTAAAGCACCCTACTGGATTTACAGGGTTACACTGCGTGGCATATCTGGGTATTACTGAGATTGTTGAGACATTATTGGATCTGAAACCCTGGGATGTTGATAAAGCAGATTTTGGTGGTCGCACGCCCGCTACCCTCGGCTTCTAAGAACGGGTGCGAAGGGGTGATAAGGCTACTGTTGGTAAAGGCGAGGCCAACCCCAACACGAGAGACACTAGGGTGGCTAAATATCTTGTTCTTGGGCAGCGGAGTATGGACAGGACAGAGCAGTCAAGCGGCTTCTAGAGCGAGATGAGGTCGATCCCGAATCATTAGACGGCGATGGCCGAACACCGCTCTCCCACGCCGCCAGCGCATATCGGGGTTACAGGGCGGTCAAGCTTCTTCTCCAACAGGAAGAGGACAATCCCAAATTGCGTGAAAATTCTGGCCTAACACCGCTCTTATGGGCAGCAAGGTCCGGAGCGGAGGAGGCTGCTAGGCTACTGCTAGAATGGGGAGAGGTTGGTCTTGAATCGCGAGACAATGGTGGCCGGACGCTACTCTCTCACGCGGCCGAAGGCGGGTACGAGGGGATTTTTAAGCTTCTTCTTGAATATGATGAGATTGAATCCGAATCGCGAGAAAATAATGGCAGAACACCAGTCTCTTATGTGGCCGCAGAAGGGCACAAGGGGATACCGAAACTGCTTTTAGAACGGGACGAGGTTAATCCTGGATCACGGGATACCCTTGGGCGAACACCACTCTCCTATGCGGCTCCCGCATATAAGGGTGAGGGGTGGTCGAACTGCTTCTGAAACGGGAAGAGGTAAACCCCAAATCATGCGATAATGGCGGCCGAACTCCAGTCTCCTGCGCGGCAGAAGGTGGACGTGAGGGGATACTATAACTACTTTTTTAACGGGAAGAGGTTAATCCTGAATCGCGAGATACCTTTGGGCGAACACCACTCTCCTATGCAGCTCGCGCATACCTGGGTGAGGGGGCGGTTAAACTCCTTCTAGAACGGGAAGAGGTCAACCCCGAATCACAAGGTAATTCTGGCCGAACACACTCTATCACCCGGGCGTGGCAGTCTCGGGGGGGGGGTAGCCAAGCTGCTTCTGGAACGGAAGGAGGTGGATCCCGAATCGCAAGATGATTCTGGCCGAACACCGCTCTCCCACGCGGCCAGGTCATACGGTGGTGGGGGGCAGTCGGGCTGCTTCTGGAACGGGAAAGGGTCAACCCCGAATCACGAGATAATGGTGGCCGAATACCAGTCTCCTACGCGGCCGAATGTGGGGGTGGGGCGGTACTGAAACTACTTTTAGAACGGGAAGAGGTTAATCCTGAATCGTGAGATACTTCTGGCCGGACACCGCTCTCCCATGCAACCTGCCAATACCTTGCCCCAGGAGCAGTCAGGCTGCTCCTGGCGCGGCAAGAGGTTAAACCTGAGTCGCGAGATGATCGTGGCCGAACGCCACTCTCCTACGCGGCCGAAGGTGGGAGAGAGGAGGTAGTCAATCCGCTCCCGGAACGGGAAAAGGTTAGTCCCGAATCGCAAGACAACAATGGCCGAACACCGCTCTCCTACGCAGCCAGAGTAAGGAGTAAGAAGATACTGAAGCTGCTCCTTCGACGGAATAATCTGGAATCTCGAGATAGGTACGGCCGAACCCCGCTCGCTTGGGCTGCTTGGTATGGGCGGGCGGAAATGGCGGACCTGTGATGGAGGTGGCAGGATTCGTGTTCGGGTGTGTTTGACGGAGGAGATGTTGAGTTGTATTAGCTATGGAGGTTGCTAGCTACGGTTCACCTCTAGTAGGAAAAACTCTGCTCTTACATGTGACAGCCATATGCCTCCGCATATGCCCTAAACATCCGTGCTTGCCCTAGAACGTTCACCCGTCCACACTCCTGTGTTCCTCCGTACATGCGCGCGCAGCCCATCGGTCTGCGCTATCTCTGCTCCTATTGCAGTGCTCTACTACTGGGATTTTAATACCATCAAACTGTTTCTGGAACGGAAAGAGGTTAATCCCGAATCACGAGACAATGATGGGCAAACACCACTGGCCTTGGCTCCCTCGTGGTGTGGGGCTGGAATAGTGGAGATGTCCCCGGAATGGCAAAGGGTTGACCTCAATCATAAGATAATTTTGGCCAAACACCCCTAATATGGACTCCAGGTATACTGACAGGGCGCGGCAGGGGGCAGTGCTGCTCTCAGAATACGAGGTCGGCTCTGAAAAGGGTTTGGCTGACCACTCCCCCACCTGTCTAGGATGGGGATTGGGGAGCAGTGAAGCTCCTCCTAGAACGCAAGAAGATCAACTAGAATGGCGAGATAACCATGATAGAAACCCCGTCCCAAAGTACATAAAATAGGAATGAAGGAGTGACCGCAACCTTGTTCTCACCGCTTGGCGATGAGGTTGTCGAGGGCGCCTTCTGAAATTATACCGGGCTGGCTCTCCCGTGTCACAATTCCTACCCTCCCTGCACTCAACTGATGGTTATAGCCATTGACCAAGAAACTGAGTCACTAGCCCAATGCCTCAATTCTCAGAAGTCTCCAGTACAGGCACCCGAGCAAGGCATTCGATCCCCCCACCACCCGCCCCTCTGCCAGCCAGTCCCAGTCTGGCTCTCCAGTCGCCCCCGGGGCCTCAAGCTGGGCTCCCGCATTCCACCCTTAGCATATTACGTTCTCGTAACCATCGCATCGCTGCCGGCTGCTACATGCCTTGATTGTTCACCGTGACCGCAGCAGCTGCGCCTCTCGCGGGATCCCGAGGCCGAACTCGATACTATAATGTTTAGGATATGAGAGCAGAGAGTCTTGCGGTCCTTGTTCTTTCTGTGCTGCCAGCAGCGTTCTATATATACACAAATCTCCCGTACAGAAAAACTCTTCATCTCCTTTGTTCAAGTCTTCGCTTCCATCACCTTCTCTTCCTTTTCACTTCACACCCACAACC
>Ga0307509_10002573_pt1 | contig 29137 bp, 19 predicted proteins | sample 10_EM_MG_FD_202245 | JGI IMG/M metagenome (GOLD analysis project Ga0307509, IMG submission 202245) | Populus trichocarpa ectomycorrhiza microbial communities from riparian zone in the Pacific Northwest, United States - 10_EM | ecosystem: Host-associated > Plants > Roots > Unclassified | place...
GGATTAGGGCAAAAATCTTTGATAGGGCAGCAAATGGTGAACCATTCATGACAACCATTTCTACACATCAAACCATTTCACAACGGAATGGTTGCCACTTCTTCCGTTCTTGCCAAACAGGCCCTTAGGCTCCTCCCCATATCATGCTCCTGTCGATGAGTACTAGTGCATCACCATCCTGGAGGGTTAGGGATATAGTTACTACCAAATGACCCCTTGGCTTGCGGAACGCGCCCGAGCTTGCCGCCAATTGATGCATCAGATAAAGCCCGGAGATTCCTTCCGGAACAGAAGCCAAATCCAGGAATTCAAAATCCGAGACCCCTACCCAAATTCATTCGTCCCGCTTTTTTGACAGGATTTCGGAATAGATAGGCAGAGCTGAAATCATGAAACATCACTTAGGCAGTGCCCTACCGACCCCCCCCTGTCCTGCGTCTCTCTCTACCGGTAGGCCATTCCTTGGCTTCGCTTGCATTCTCACTCCTACCTACCTGCCCCCCGAAAAGCCACTGTCTCACTCTATGAAGGCCGGAGTCCTGGGATTTCGCTGCCCTGGACAGGACCGCAAGAGGAAGTCAAGTCCCTCCCGAGGCTCTCGGCAACCCCCCCGGCTGGGCCACGTGGATCCCCCGGACACTTAGGAATAACTATCGACTAGCCCAGATAGCCGAACGGTTAAACTAACCATTATTAGCATTTATGGGGAAGGTCGAGAATTCAACTTCCACGCTGGAGGGGGGAAGTAGCAGGCATTAAAAGGGAAATGAAAGTATAACCTGGTTAACCACCATTTCCCGAGAGCTCTGCAGGCTTTCGTCCTATGGGATTTCGGTGGACTTTATGGGAATAGTTTTAGGAATAGTGGTGAAGCTGTAGCCAGGAAGGCAGATAGGTTAATGAAATTTTGGTAGTGTTATTTGCGGTTTTTGTTTCGAATTACTGGATGATGTCAAAATTAAGTCACAAGGAAAAACCCCCGCTATATTGTGCGGTGCATTCTCTTAGTAAAAGCTTATAGATGCATATACTACGAGAATCTGATAAAACTCTGCGTTTATGAAAAAAATAATAAGCAGTGTCCTGTAGACGATGTTTAGAATGATGTGTAACTTGGAGTTAGAAACATAACGAGTGATGCATTGTGAACATGAACGCTCACTGGTAGTTGTTGATACAAGATGTACTCGCATAATAGGAGTGCTCCGGGGGGTCGCATGTCGATGTGTTGAAGACTCGGGCTGCCTCCATGCACTTGGGGGTTATCATTCGGAGGCAGTTTTAGTGCATGCACCAGTAAAACTCAGTCCTATTAACCCTAAGGAGTAAGGTGATTTCAGAGCGAGCATGCTCAATACCTCTTCTTACTAGAGTAACTATGAACTGATGATGGGGGTCCTGTGTCACCAACAGCCCTGAGGGGGGCTATCGGGAGCCCAGTCCCCAGGTGGTGTGATGGTTGTTGGGTTATATCGCTGGCAGGTGGGTAGCCGAGCTTTATGAGGGGAGGTCATAGACATGCCATTAGTATAGTGCCCTTATTGGATTACTTTCAGGGTTTGAGAATCGTTGAGGAGAGCCTAGGGAGCAGGGACATAAGGAAGGTAGGAAAGTGAAGGGAAAGGGGTGAGGCACTAAATTGGGCTCTAGAAAGGATTGATGTGAGATTGCTGACGAAAGGGCATGCCCCAGTAAGTACTTCAGCTTTTTACCCGTGGCTTTCCCTAGAGTTTGAATGACTCTTAAGGATAGCCTGATACAATTTCCTGGTTATCTTATTTAACCTCGCTTTGGGTCTTTTGTCTGGGTGAATGTCTGGCTACAGTACTAGTACTGCTTCGGTGGACAACAATAAGGTTTATCAATAACTAGGGTATATCTTCAGACAAAGAGGTGACTGAGAATGATATTTAAGAAGGGCCCTGTGGCGTGGGGATGGGTTCTTTCTCACCAGCGCAGGAATATGCTTCTACCATATCATACTAGAACTATGATAGGGCAGTTAGGTAACTATCAATCAGGGTAGTTGTACATTTATTTTTTAGGAGTTCTGAGCCCCTGTCTGTCTAGTTGAGATTGGGAGGTTTGGTATAAAATGTAGCTATTTAATACTCTCAAAACTGAGAAATAACCATTTGGACCAAACTGTTCTCCGAACCCTTTACAACTGGATCTATAGAAGACTACAAGCATCCGCAATTTAGATCAACATAATACTTGTTCTAATGTGTTTCTAGACAGGCCATTGCTAACACCGCTGACATTATAGCATACTTGCATCATATGAGATTCATAAACTTATCATTTCAGGCCCCATTACACTATCTGGTTCTGGTCAACTGGATAGCTGAGAGGTATGTTATGTGGAGCTAATGGGCCACTCTTCCTAATTAGGTACCGTAGGAGCTGGGATAATTGAGCAGGGTGGTATCTGGTTAGGTATTCCTTTCAATAGGGTCGGGCAAATTTTGTTCCTTTCTTGCCCAAAAGGAAGAAAGAGGCTGTTTTTTTCCGTGCTTTTGGCCTACTAGGGAAGGGAATTTTTAATTGCACAACACAAGGTTCAATTATTCGGGTTTCTACTGCGATAGATGAGTAACTCTGTAGCCATCTACCTAGGTTGCCCGGGACAAAACGCCCTGGAAGGGCGGGTTAGGAACCACATGCTGAGGTTGGATTTCTTCAATAGCTCAAGGGTTTGCCTAGTAGACTTTCATAGGATCAGCCCCCACATTCAAGTTGTCCCTATGCTATAGTTGATGGCATCAGGTCTTACGGGAATTTGTAGGAATTACTGTAACTTAGGCATAGCATGTAACTCACTCTTAGAGGAGCTAAAAGATGTCGAGCAGTTTGTGCGAGTTAAATAGCTTGAGGCCCGGTTCCAGCGAGCAAAGCCAGCTCTGAGGAGCAAGTTGATATAATTAGCTATATACAACTAAAGTACACTTACTTAGTGGTCAAATTCTTTTTTGGAAGGGGCCCTCGTTTAGAGGGAAATGAAGAGCAATTCCCACCCATAATATCCTCCTGAGTCCATGCAAAATCAACATGAAGAGTGACGGGTAGGATCACGCAAGCGAGGCTATACCCGAGGCCAAAAAAAAACTCAGCAGTAGGACCACAGTAGCGAAAATAAAATGACAAGATGTCGCAATATACGCCCCCATTGGCTATCACCTTCAGGAGTTTTAACCCGACTGGTTGCCATCTGGAATATATACAAAAAAAGAAAAAAAGGGGAAGAAAAAACTATACAAGAAACTCCAAGCCCCAGCTTACTAATAACTGAGACATGCATTAATCCATGCCTAGACTCCGTACCCGTAAATACTACGTTTATATCTTCCGATCGGTGTACACTCGGGAGCTTGGCCACCAGGGCGAGATTGAGTAACAGTGACTGTCTCAACGGCGGAGACAGTCATGGTAACGATTTGGGTGATTCCAACTGTCTGAATGACGGTGCTGACAACAGGAGGGACATCAGTGGGGATAGCGGCCACTCTAGTAGGTGTAGTAGGGGCCTCGCCAACAGGAGTGAACCCTTTTGGAGGGGAGTTAGCGCTCTGGGTTGTCTTGGGGGATCCACTGTCGGTTCGGGTGCCGTTGCTACATGGAGGTGTAGCGGAAGGCGCAAGGGTTGGGGTCCGAGATCCGACCCCAATGGAGCTTGTGGTCGGGGCAGAGGAAGGGGCGGCGGAAGAGGGAACTGGGCCTGAAGCGCCTCCCGAGGCATATGGAGCAGGGCCAGGAATGGTGTAGCTAGTGACGACCGGGTAATAGATGTTGATGAGGATTCCGGGGTCAGTAGGAGAGTAAGCACCCGGGAACTTGACCGTGTCTGCTGGCACGGCGCTTCCAGTACCGGTGATTTTAAGGTTTGCACACATTGGGTAGAACTGGGCACCGTTGGCGTTACTGGCTGAGTGGAGAGCGAGCAGCTCATGGCGGACCAGGTAAGGGCCGGGGGCAATATCGCTGGGGATAGTAACAGTCCAGGTGTTGTTATTAGCGATGAGGGCGTCTGAGGCCCAAGTTCCATCAGGGTTAAGACCTGCGTGATTGATCTTAAACCAATTGAGAGTGGTGGGGTCTGCGGTTGTGCAGTCGGTGCCGGGACACTTGGCGAGATAGGTCATGGTAGGGCCGCGGTGAGAGGTAGGCCATGTATCCCAGAAGAACTTGATGGAGGATCCGGCGGCAGCAGGGGCGCTCAATTGTCCAGCAGTAGATCCAGTGTTGCAAGCCATTCCGGCAGCGGTGACACTCTATTATTAAATGTTAGTGCCTACACTTTCATCCACACATAAAATTAAAACATGCCTCAACTGGGGAATTGTTTTGAGTGGTCCACCCAATCTTCTGAGGCTTTGGGTTCTTGTAGGGATCGAGATTTGGGTTGAAATTGTCGTATAGGACACCATCAATCAACATCTGAGAGACCAATCCATGAGCAAAGGCACCAGCAGCGCTGAGAGCAGACAAGATAAACGATGACTTCATTTTGGTCGATATTTCTTCTGGGAAAAGAACGGAACGCTCAGTGGGTAGTGACAGAGGGTAATTATTTCAGTTATGGATGAAGGATTCTTGGAACTTGTCTCAAGAAGTAGAAGAAAAGAACTACTATGGGCTTCAAGCCTCAAAGCAAGAAAGGGAAGTGCCCGCGGGAAAGAACAAGCGAAAGACAAGTGAATGTGAAGATCGAGCTCGATGGAGATAGAAGAGAGGAGAAGAGGGCGAGAGGAGGTTGTATTATAAGGCGCTCCCCCGTACCCAGAGTCGGTCATTCAAAGAGCAGGGAGTCTAGTTGCGGTGGACCATGGAATGGGGTCAAAGTGTTTCAATTCTTGCGGGTAATTGCATTCTTGTGATATGAATATTGGCAATCTAAAATACAGGACTGTGCGGGACTGCGTTCGACCTGGGTTGATTTTCCTACTCAACTAGCGTGAACAAATCTGGAAGGAGCTAAGCATCGAGGAATACGAGTACCGGTACTTGAACTTGTACCATTCTTGTCGCGACACCGGCAGTTCAACCAATTCTGACCTCGTACTCGCCGCAAGTAAAAAGTATCCGAAAGCAGGGATTCACAAGATATATGGCAAAAAAATCCGTAAATACTTGAGTGCCCATACCTGGGCGCAGGTTAAGGATTGGGGCGGGTTGATATTGAGAACTATTTTGCAACCAAAGCCTTTGGTTGTCACATCGTCCCACGGTACGGTACAAACTCAGGGCTCCTATGGGATACTTCCTGCCCACTACAAGTGCTCTGCTGTACCATCATCGCCCCGAGCGATTGTGTAGATGGTTTGTGCAATAGATTTGAACCGCGCAGGTTATTTCAACCAAGCCAGCTGAAATGACCGTATCCGACAACCTATTCCTTGTCTGTCCTTTTGTCACCTTTTAGGCCACCAAATCAATGCTATACCAGTACCAGTACTTGAGTGTAGTGCTATACAAGTTCCTCCTATTCAGAGAATGTCCTACTCGGGCTCAAATTAAAGATCCGGAATGAGTGACTTTCATATCTATGTCGCAGACATACATTTTGTTTGTCACTTTTTCAGGATCTTTAATTTGCGCTCGAGTACTTATTGCACGTTATCATACACAAAAATAGAAGAGCATGATCTTACAGATAATCCCCCCTTACAAACTGCCTGATCCCATCCTAAATATCAAAATTAAGTAAAATTAAACTCATTGAAACAAAAAGAACTCGATCTCGGTCTAGTCGAGGTCTAACTCTCCTGTCGGACCATCTTACAGGCAACTAATATGGGCTCTTAGATACTCATACATAATTAGGTATGTTTTCTTGAACTCTGGGTTCGGGTACCTCTTGCCTATTAATTGTATAAGCGAGATCACTGGTCCCAATGCCTTGCATCTCTGGACAGAGGTTTAAGCTTTCCTCGCCTAGTGAAACGAAAACCAGGGACAGCGTTTCACGCAACAATAGCCTGTCCCATGCATTATCAATACTATTGCAACCGCTAGCGGGGAAAGAGGCTAACCGTACAACTGCATACTGGGGTCGCCGCAAGTTAATAGCAGAGATATGGGTCAATCCCTGAGGATCGCTTGGCGACTTGCAAGCATCAAGGGCGTGGTTATGGTGACCATTGCACGAAAGAGTGAAGATCTTAAGGGTTTACCCCTTTCGCGAATAACTTCCGGTTGCTCCTATCGCGCTGTGAATCCCTATCTCTTGCTGCACCCTGGAAGGGCTGATGGCATTGTACTGTAACTGTGGGCGCGGTATAGATATTTCTCTCCTGGCCGCTTGTTTAACTGCAACAGTAGTGTTGAACCCTTTCAAGATATTATACCAACGTCTATGTTCTATTATACATCGGTGATCGAGCCGCAGACGAAAATATCAACAGTGTGATCCCGTTGATGTATTCTCCGTGGAAAGGAGGGTTGTTATTCTTCTCCCCACTTCTTACCGCAGGTGCCAAATCTATGCCCACCCTAGGGAGCCGCAGAGATTGATTTTGGCGGACACCCAGCCGCTTATGCAGTGTATCAGTGGTTTGTGAGGGTGCAAGTTTCTGAAATTCCTCCCGCAGAAACGCTTGCCGGGTAGCCTACTGTGTTCGAGTACTTTTATGGGTACAGTACTGTACAAGCCGTAGCTACTGACATGCCTCTTCTTATGCCGGGTCCGCTTCCCGCACACACACTCCAAACTCTGTTCGTAACCCAGTATCCTCATAATAAGGTTAATCTAATAAGGTCTCTTAGAAATTGAGGGTGTACAATTGGAGGTTCCTTTCCTGCGATTGGTGCCCGGTCTTAGAATTCTCTGTGTTTAGGGAGGCTAGCCCCCCGAGTCTGGGGGCACTAATATTGACCAGGTTGCTACCAACGAGGTGATAATTATTTAGACTCTTCGGTGGCGCTAAGCGCTGAGACTACACTATCATACAATACTTGGTCAAGCAGAGAAGAGCACAGCATTTACTTTCCATTTTGGGTATAGCGGTAATCTCTACCGAGTGCTCAATCAATCTCTCAGGAGCACTATCGCATACCATAACCCCCGAGTTTATCGCTAAATCTATTATTGTCTTGACGAGTGATGAGCCATGAGGGTTTGGCGCCACAGTCTGATCTTTAGTCTAGATTGACTGGTGGAATATTCCTATTACTCGGAATACAGTTTTTCGGTATCTGGTGGAAGGCGGAACGTAAGATTTCTGAGAATACCTGAGGCAAGAAGCTTCTCGCCTTGGTCGGGAATATTTTTGTCAAGCCACCATTCCGCCCCAGTGCGGTGCGATGTCCGGGCGTTTAAACAGCGATGCAGCGCGTAGCTCCTGGCGGCTCAAAGAAATGTTGAAACTCTCAAAATACTACTTTTAACACAGCATCTGAAAGCACCAGCATCCGAAAGCACTAGCACGGCCACCGCTTTCCGATAATCACGTGAAGAAATCAAAATTGCCCATCATCGGATTCCGATGGTTAAATTTAATGAAGTATCCGCGCCCCGCACTGGGAAATCACCTTATATCGAAATTGAGGCTCCAACCTTACCGGAGATAAGGGCCAGTCTTACGCTTTTATCGAAAGCTTACCGGAAGTGGATAGATCGCAATAATTGGCTGGCATTGTGGCAGAGTATCCAGAGGGTTTTTGGCTTCTCTCAGGACGCCGACATAGTTAATATACCTCAGTACTGATCAAATTTGGTGATACTGTGGTCGCTATGGGAATCCGGATGTTGATCTCCTTAGACCATTACTAGCTTTGAAACAAGGCCGGTTACTGACCTTCCATTAAAGAGCGGGAGAAGAAATATGTGTATATGTGGGAAGAGCCTTCCATTTGTATTGATGGATGGTTTTGTCCGCGAGAGGTGGGCAACAATTCCTAGTACTCAGTGATCCAAGGATTGCATTATGTAAATACAATTTTAATGAGGGACCGTTTGTCCCAAAAAAGCAATGAAACATCACGATACGTCACTCAACTTCAGGAAATTCTCCTGGGGAATTTTTTCCACCCCGGTGAATACGGAGCTTGGCTGTGGCCAAGGTGAAGGTGGTGAGCATCTACTATATCGAATATTCTAATATGCTATCAAGTTTGCCCCTCCCGACACGGGTTATTGTGCTATTGGTAAAACCCTTGTGCCCCCGCGATGACACCCAAAACCCCTCTTTAATTCCTTGTTTCCATTTTTGAAATTCCATTCTTGATAGATCCTCCAATCAGTAGCCAAGGACACTTAAATTGAGCCTTAGAATTTCGTGAGACCCGCTATCTCCGCCAGCCCTGTAATCTCCTGATTTAGGTACAAAGTCTCCTGAAAAGGATTAGGGTTTTCCTGAAATAGTACAGGATAAACCCCCAAGAGATGGATGCTGGTATTCCCAATTCTTTTAACTTGTCAAACTAAACCTATCCTAGGCTATCGAGCTAATTCTAACCGATATTCTGAGAGTGGATTTCAGGAGATTTTTACGGTACCATACGAAGTCACCCCATTTGTCCTTTTGCTATTTGACAGGATTCCACACTTGATTTTTTCCTGTTGCGAAGAGCTACTGGTTTCCACAAGGAATTCATTGAAGGGGAGGGGGTTGGCGTTGCTCTTAGAGGTCTATAGGTCCGGAGAGATACCCCAGAGCTTACTCCTGACCTCCTTCGGCTTGAATTTTATTGTGAGAGATATCTTAGACTAAGGGTCGCTGCTCACTGCAGGAAATTTCGGTGCTATCCAGCTGACAGTCTGAAAAAGTCGAAAGATAAACCAGCAAAACATCAACGGCTTCCTCGATTCGGGTTTTCCCCTGAATCTAATCCTGGGAACCAGGAGCTCACACACGTGAGCTTACTCTAATAGAAGGTGCCCGTTGATTGCTGCAGGAATGCGGTGAACGCTAGCGCAGGGGATGTTGTGGACCCACTACTAGGGGGGCTTTGCTGAGGTTATCTTATCCTATAATCACGATTTAATGTGATGCTAAATTTCTGAGAACGATGGGGGGCTCTCAAGCTTCTGAACCTGCCCTCATATTCTCCAAGGACTTTTTGCTATAGAAGCATTTAGTTTTGTGATCTCCTTGTTTAGTTTACATCCTAGTTCCGTCCCCAACGGGTTGTGCTCTCTCTCGGAAGATACCATCCTGTTAGCGAGTGCCCAGGGAGTAGGGTGGCATAAGTAAGTGGGAGAGTCCTTATACAAGGTACAATGTGCTTGCAAAGCCAGCCGGATGTGTCAATGTGGGGGCTATAGGGGTCGCAGGGAAGTAGAAGATAGACAGACAGAATTCACATGGGAATCGGGAGCTTTGTAGGAAGGATATGAAGCGCAACTTTCACCGCTTGCACTTCCTATTATAGCTTACTCTGGAAACTAAACTACAGGTAAAGACAAGTGTATGAGTAAAATACAAATACTACGTCCTGATCCTTCCATGGACCACACCTATCTCTGTGTTCCCTCACACTCCCTTATTCCATACTACGCTCCCGTAAAAAACAAAGGAAAGTCATGTCGGCATAATCTATTATTAAACAATCCCCCGTATCTGAACAATCTGCGCATCTCATGAACCATTATTTCACACCCCCGCAAAAAAATCAAGTACATCCGTTCAACAAGATGTAGCAAGGGACTGTGCCATTACACGAGTGATTTTATGTGATGCTAGATTAAGGGTCAGTGGCTTTTGCCTGACGATGCTTGCTGATTTCATGTGCCACTTTCTACTGATTGTGCGAGACGGTGCGGGGAGAGCCCCAAGTACTGTAATTTGAGAGAAACTATACCTAAACAGAAAAAGTACTTCTCTCTCGATGCGAGAAGTCTTGTATAGGGTGCTGTTTTTCTGTCAGAAGATTCCCTGATAAAGTCTTGAAGGAGACTAAGGGCTACTCTGACTATTTTGGCATTAAATATATCTTATATATCTTACTAGCTACCATCGGTAACTGGTTTAGCTGAAAAATGTATGAACAAAGCGATAAAGGTGGGGTTATGGTGTGTTTGGGCAATCTGATACAGGCAATTTCACATGGGTGAGTTCCGTAATTGACATAATACCAGAAAGTATATTACAGGATTCAGAACTCATACTATAGCTTCTACTAAAGTTATCTGTTGAAAGAAGCAAACAAAAAGCTTTTTGTTTTCTGTCTCGCTTTTCTCTCTAGTTTTGCTGCCTGTATAGAAATTGTTTCTCTCTCCAATGTGCACTTCTACTATGATATGTACCCTGCGGGCTGCTCGACTCGCCTCTATGATACTATAGGTGCGTACTGTGGATGTATGGCGTGAGCCCACCCTCTCGCTCCGGTAGGGTTGGTTTGGCCTATAGTTCTTTTGAGGAAGGCTAGGTACTTGATCTCCAGCTCTCCTTGTGATAGTGTTTCTTAATTCCCTTGTCCTATCATAAATGACGGATCTTTCAAAGCACAGCTAGAGAGTTAGAGGTGAGGTATTAAGCTCCTAGGCGACTGCTAATTGCAGAGGTTAATCGGGTCGTGACATTTCGGCCAAGCTTCAAATAGTGGACTCACTAGATATTAATCGGAAAACAAAAACAAAAACAAGTTACTTATCTTTCCTGAAGCTAAGTTTTTTATTTTTGCCTTTTCCCCCTTGATGTTAACGGTAATAGCATTAGACATTGAATTGGTCCTCAATGGCTGCGGACGGGAATAAGATACAGCGAAAACAGTAATAATTGAGAATCGGACAAGTGGATCCAGAACTTCCCCCTTTGAGTCAAAGGAGAAAACAAAGCCAGAAGATTCGCCTTCAGTACAGTGCTCAGTTGAGACAAATAACATAAAAATACAGTACCAGGACAAAGCCTTTCGTCCGACAAACGGTTTCGCACCAAATTTGACGAAAAACGGACCCTTTCGAACTAACGGTTCCCAATGCTGTTTGCATGAAAACACTTCAAATCTTTCCATCAGCTATGGAATTACAATACATTCAAACATCATGAAGTAGAAGTGTAAGGGGTCAAAAGTTGATTTTATTCTTTGCGATTGTGTAAGCTGGTGTGAAAATGACCTGGATTTTTGTATAGAGCCCCATACAAAGAAGTACATGGCCACCAATTTCTGATGCTTAAATGACCGTTTCTCCACTTCTTTGTAATATTTAAGAATTCTGTAATATTCCTCATGTTGTCTACAGATTTACCCATGCATTCCCGAATTTTCAAGAATTCTCATAGAGAGGGTGCTATGAGATAAGGTGGCGAAGGTAGGCACTTTTAGTGTATGAAGGGCATCGAGGGAATAGTTTTGTCCTAGTACGTACTGTACAATCGATCTTTCTAGGGGAGAAAAACTCCAACGTATGATAGGAGCAAGGTTCTCAATTATTCCAGTTTCCCCCTTCACGGGAGGCCCGGAACTGTACATGATCACCTATTGAAGGCCTAGCTGTGAACTCAAAGGGTGGTATATCTTCAAGAGAAGAAAAATTATAAACACTAACTGCTGATCACCGACAAAGGCGGCTTCATTTTTAAAGGAGAAATCGTTGAAGAAATATCAGCAGTCAAACAAGGGAGGCTTAGCTATGCTCAAGAAAGGTTTTGGAAGCAGCCAAAGATCACGCAGCTACAAGGCCATTAGGACTTTTTTGCCTTACCAAGTGTATAAATATGGCAGGAAGGTAGTGCAAATAACATTTATGTTATGATGATATTATAATATTATTTTTTCCGGGCATTATGTTTGACTTTCCGGTCTCGCCTTAGGAGTCAAACCAAACTGGGATTTCCAGTAACTGTGCGTAACGGGCTTGTGAGCCGATGCCTGCCAAGTTGATCCCCGGCATGGAGCAGAACCCCTGCGAGTGTTCGAACTTGCCTGTTATCAAGTAGTTACTGCAGAGTAGATTAATGGAAAGCGTACTGCTCCCTAGGTATTTGATAGTGAGGGGGATAAATTGTTAGACTTTCCCTTTGTGGGAAAAGTCCCGGGCCCTGTTGGTATGTAATACCGAGGAAATGGCTATCATACTTGATGGGGGGGGTTACAAACAAGGCTCCACTACTGCATTCTTCGGTGAGATAACCTCGATTTGCCAATATTTTTCCCCAGCGAGTGGCCACTGACGCGCATTCCAGGGTTGATCATTTCCTCCTTTTTCTTTCGGTTTTATGTTGACACAGATGTGTCTTCTGACCCGGGATGTAACTCCTTAGGAAATCGGCAGGATCATGAATAATCACTCAACTACTCTCTTCACATTGATTGTGCCGAACAGGAGGGACTACCAACCCGGAACACTAAGGTGAGACTTTGGTAGATTGCGAAAAACTGCTTGGCATATAGAAATACTCGAACACTAGTATAAACTTCCCAAACAGAGACGAAACTTGTGAACAGTTAAGCTTAGAGCCTCAGCCTGACTAACTGCTGGGGGGCTAGAGGAATAACAGGTGTCACACTAGGCGCTATTACCATAGAGTAAAACTATAGCAATATTTTAAAAGGGGGGTTTTTTTTTTTGATATTCCTAGCAGATAGTTTGTGGAGCAATATTCATGTTCCTTCCTTTCCACCCTATGCGATTAGTGAACACTTGACAATAAGTATATGGTACCATAAATATTAATGATCTGGTGCCCGTTTACTCCCAAGAGGGGGTGTGGGTGATTTAGCGATAACCCTAGGAGAGGTTGTGGAGATCGCGGCGAGCTGCCCGAATCTATGTGGGTTATCTGTAGGAGCAGGGTACGGTACTGTACAGTACTCGTATACGAATCCTTTCCTCGCGTAAGCCCATGATATCACAACATGGGACAGCGGGTTAACTGCAGTAAATTTCGGCCAGCACTGCCGTGCCCGAGACAAGTTACTCAGAAGTAACAGTAGACAGTAGCTATCGCAGCGTTGTCGATATAGTGCAGGACACCAAAAACCGATTCTCTTGTCCCTTTTTTTCTCTTCCGCCCAGTTATGCATACCAAAATAGCCCCCTGTGGTAAATTTGTATGTGTGTTCTCTCTTTTTAGAATTCTCCTTCCCCCGTTCTCCACCAATACTCACTTTATCAAAAAAAAAAATCAATTCAAAGAATCAAAGAGGAGCCGTTTCTAAGTAGCTTTGTGAAGAGTTTTTCTTCCGAAAACTCTGTTGTTGGGGCCTGCTTTTGTTGGATTTGATTAGGGTGAGGGTTGATTTCAGAAGCCCGTGACTGTAGATGGTATCCTAGGACCCTAAATCAAGGTTTGGTACTGGAACCCCAACTTTCCAAATTGATATATTAGTAGGCCTGAGTAGAGATAGTTAGCCGCCTATGTCGGAAACCAGCCCGATTGATATAATACGGTAGCATTGCTTTATCAAATCTTTCTCATTGGATGACAGGAAACCTGTTACTATACTAACTACCGACTCCAAGGGCTTAAATTCCCAACCGGACACCTCACGGCGTGGAGAGCGCCTTGATGTCTAAATGATAAGAGCCGAGTGATCTAAGTCACCCCGGTGGATTGGCCACCACCATCCTACCACCATAATGCCAGCATTGTATTCTATGAAGACCCAGAAGCGCTGCCGCCCCCCTGCGCGGGCCGGCAATAATAATAAGCTTAAACTCCCGAGGCGATGTCTACTAAAAAGTACAGGCTTTTCCCAAGTGGCTTAGACCGTGATATCCTCCGATCAATCTTAAAGGCCCCAATGAAACCGTTCCCGGCAGGTGTTCCGAATGGCTTCTGGTGCTTCGCCTGCGGCGCCTATACAGGCCACGGTTGGGCAGTGCGAGCCCTCGGGGGCAAAGATTGCCGACACTGTGGAGACCTGATTTTGCGGGCATCGGAGTTGGTAATCGCGCTTTACGCCCCCAAGACAGGCGGAACCGGGCTCTGCGCACTAAGGGCTTTAGTTGTGAGATTACTGCAGAACTTTAGGCTCTTAGCGGGTTTTTTAAGGTATCATACCGTGAGAACTGGGATAACTTAAGAGGACTGCCGTACAGTAAATTCTAGGCGGGTCTAGAGTTTCCCCCTCTGGAGAAAGGGCAAGAAAAAACTACCAAAAAAACTACTTTCCTAGATAAATAAAAGAGGAAGAAACCACATTACTAGGAAAGGCAACTTTAGTGTCCTAGCACAAGGTCCGTTTACTCGAGCCCTTACGGTGAACTACTTGTGTGAGAATAGCATCAGAGGGGAAATCGCTGTCGGACCGGTGAAGGGATGACCCGGTGTGTTTCGCTAACCGGGGGTAAGAACGGAAAGTTTCCTGAGGCGGAAAGATTTTTTATCAAACCAGTTGGGTTATCATCTACCCTAATACTGAGTTATAGTATTGTGCTCGCATCTGGCACGTAGTATCTGAAAATGAGAGGGCCCTTTTTTTTCCCCTCGCTGAGCTGGCGTACAACAGCAGTATCTTTAGGCATTTATTCCTTGATACAAGCAGATATCAGTGCTGTACAGTAGCTGCTGTCAGGTTTTCGATGGCCCTAAACAAAAGACGGTGCTTTTCTCGGCAGGCCCCGGGATCCTGGGTTAGTATCGTATTTTTTCGGAGTCGGTTGAGATGGAGAGTTGCTTTAGGCTATTATTACACCAGAGTGCGCATCCGAGACAGACCGGACGATCAGATAACAGAAGCTTTTTTAACTCTCTGGTACTGTATTCGCTGCGGAGCTTGGAACGGTTCCTACCAGCTGTCAGCGTGCACCTCCTCCATATCAGGCTGGGCTGTCGGAGTGCAGAGTATGCTGTTGGCGAACAGTGCGCGTGAGCATTAGAACCGCACTCTAACTCAAGCCAGCCTGCTGCTAACATATGATACGGCAAGGTATTGGCGGACAACTCGTTAGTGGTCCGTTAATTTTTGATCAGAAAGGTGTCCTCAGTTCTCTGAACAGGGAGGACTGTTTGTATTTAATGCAATAAATTCCATTGAAGCCCACGGCTCAGCCCGATGTGACCTCGCCAGTCAAGTACTACTGTCTGGTGCGTAAATCACATTGATACAACACAACAGTGAACCATATACTCGCTCATGATTCAAAGATGGGAATCAGCAAAAGTACTGAGCTGTTCCATTGGAGTATTGTTGGAAGTGAACTTGCACTTCAGAAGGGTTGTACCGGTAGTGTAACACTCATAGACAGGCACTTATCATAAAGCCTAACTTGAGCACGGTGGGCCTATTTCTGACTCTCCACAGTCATCCGAAAGGGAAAGTTACAGGCGTTGCAGTAATGATGTCCACGACGATCGTTGCCATGTACAGTATTAGCAAACTAAGCTCTGTGGGGTTTTCGTGCTCGGACGGGTCTTGCCGATATTCCGCTAAAGTCAGCCTTTCATAAGGCACCAAGTTTCGCTCCGGACTCTAAAAACTGATTTCGAGGATGGTCACCATCTTTATTTTCGCAGCGTTCTGATCATGAGGGAGGCACTAGCAGTTCTTGCCTACATGGCCAAAACAAATAACCGGCACTAATTGTTACAGTGTCGGTATTCGAGTGCAGTACGGTACAGGTATTACTCGAATGTCTCACAAGCATTTTTGCTGACACTTCCAGCCCAAGGATTCCTTGTTTTAAAAAAAGAGAAAGAGAATTGAGCCAGGTTCAAATTCATCGGGGTGACAACGTTACACCGCATACGGTCCCTCCGCACAACCAGAAAAACCCTCGGCGGTGCTGATTCGCAGAGATTTCCTCTCAAATGCGGTAGGCGAGCGGAGCCCGGTCAGCAGAGGGGCTGAGATATTTCTCTGCCATGAGAACCTATGGTACCGGTACTGGGTGCTCACTACTTATGTTGCCCCCCCGCCCACACTCACCTTTCCTTTCATTTTCTGTTCTCCTCCTTACCCACAACCGTCAGTTCTCCATGGTCGCTTTTCTTTATTGAGGGGAGAAGGCAAAATACCATAATTGAGATAATATGCCGGGACCCTGGGAGGACCCGCTTTCCCCCCCTGATGTCCTGACGCAGATTCCGACGCCTGCTTCACCGACGCCTACAGAGCCGGTGGCACAAACGGTGGATACAGAGGGCCCTTGGCAAACTGGAGAGCCATCGCCAGCATCAAATGGCAGGAATAAACCAAACGAGGAGATAATGACCACCTCTGCAACCACGACGGTTACCCCTACTAAACTTCCGGCGGTTACTACCACCGAGCCGAACACTTCTAACAACGCAACGAGTAGAGTTAGCACTGCGACATTGGTTGGGATTTTGATCGCGCTAGGAGCGGTTTTCGTCGCGGCATTGGCTGCGCTGGCCTGTATTAAGCGGAAGAAAGGCCAGCGTAAAAGAGGGATGAGAAGGGGGCGTAGAAGGGGTCCTATAGATGACGAAGACGAAGAGGAGAAGGCACCTCCAAGTTATGAGGCAGCAGTTTTTGGATCAACTGATAATGCAAGATGGGTATGTGAAGGCTCATTCTAGATATCTTGAAATTCAAATCCCTGTAGCATCGCTGACATTCTCTAGAATGAGCATTACGGTATCCACGATTCTCCACAACAGCCAGAACAGCCAATACTCCAATCTCCAGAACCAGTGCACCGCGTGATACATTCTCCTCGACCTATAAGTGCCGCTAGTACCACAGCTCTCAACCGCCTCGAGCCAATCATGACGCCGCAGCAAAGACCAGTATCGCAGGAAATAATAATCTTCCCTCATGACTCTCCCGTATCAGGACCGCAAGACGACAACCTCTCACTCCAAGCGGCGTTAAGGCTGAGTCAGCAGAGTAACAGGGTGTTATATTCCCAGCCCACCGCGTCAGGAAGGTTCACAGAGAACTTTGATGATTCAGCGTCAGTAGTCAGCGAACTGACAGAGGAGGAGCGAATTGCTGCGGCCGAGATGGTCTGAAATTTCCAAGATGCGATACATTCTCTGATATCTCGCTCATTTTATCTTCTTCATCTATTATATTTATAAATATTTCTTTCTCACGAAGGGATGACGGATCGGCGGCATTTTTTTCGGTTCTTTTTAAACTTCACAATCCTTTCGCACTGGGGCATTCGTTCAGATTGGTAAGGTCCGGTTAATTCTTGGGATTGCATATATGGGATTAGTGTCGTGAAGGGAGTGAACCTGAGCCAATTTTGAACTGGAGTTGTTGATGTTTTTGTATTTTTTACTTATATCCCCTTGGTTCCATCTGTTCAATTTTCGTTTCTGCTTTATTTTTATCTATTTTTTATTCCTTCACTTTTTTCATCATCATCATCATCATCATCATACCCACGGACCCGCATTCTGGGAATTTCCTTAAGAACGGGGGGCAAACGAGCGAACGAACGGATGATAGGTGTCATGTACCACTACCGTAAATTCTGGGTAAACTCGACCCGCCGCCATACTTCTTAAAGTAGCTACTATTCCTCTTGAAGACTAACCCTGTGGCGAATTCGCTTTTCTAGGGATAGTAACTACCATACAGGTTATAGTGGCGGGTCGAGTTTACCCAGAATTTACGGGTACGACAAACGAACGAAAAAGAAAAGAGGGTTAAAGAAAGGAAGAGCCTGTAAGAACTGGTGTGGCTTACTGCTGCACTGTATCACCGGTAACTGTACGAGTGAGGAGTGAACTAAAAAGCAAAATTTTCAAGTCTGTCCTTGCTGTCGATTGGATTTTCTATAAATACCTCCAACAACACCACATCCTAACTGTATTAGGAAGTGTTTTGGCGGGAAGTGTTGCACAGCATAGCCTAATACTGACATGGTACAAAGGCTTAGCCCTACCGCTCAAATCGCCAGTGGCACGACAGAATGAGGTTCTCCACGCCCACTTCCATTTAACGGGGAAGTTCCTGGTGCTAAATTATTCCCAGTAGGCTATCGCCTTGATGCCATGCAGCAGCTTGGAAGCAACCTAACTGGGGCGATACAGTATGTTCCTTTGAAAAATATATTTTCATGATTCACTGCTTGGACGTTTCCTTTTTATTTCAAACCGTCATGGTCGCGCATGAAACTAGAACACTCTGGATGTTAACAAATTGATTTCGCACCGGCCAATATAATAATGCCTAGAAAAATCGTAGCTTTCCTTACCATTCCTTACCTCTTTATCCTACCGGTAGACCACCACCCTACGCATATCCATCGGAAAAATCTAAATCTAAATACAGAAGCCTAACAAAGCAAAAACACGACGCCCATTACCCGTGTGCCTGCCCGCCTACCTGCCTACCATGACTAGTAAACGGCAATACTCAAGGGCTCTCTTCCCCCCCTGGGACACAAGTAGTAGAGCCCCACCTCAGCCGCAAGCCCCATCACCACCGTCACCACTGCCCCTCCCACAAGTACTAACAGAAGCAACCAAGTCGGAGAAACAGCTCTTCGCCGCCGCCGTCTTTAGGGCACCAGAAACGCTAACATCCAAGTCCTCCAATCAAAAAACGCCATCCGAGGACTTCCAGCGTCGGGAAAGAGACTTGATAAAAGCACTGCCCCCACGACTCCTCCAATCGCCAAGCACTAGCGGACGAATAGCCAATAGGTGGGCGTGCAAAGTGCATGAAGCACTTGACGGAGCTCTCCTCGAAGCACTCTTTTACAAAATCCGCTATGAGGCGTGGGGCGCGCACCTCAACTCCCTGGTGCCTGTGAAGGATAAAGATGCGCAAGAACTCGTTGCGAGCTTGAGAATTATAACGGCGTACTGGATCCCCTTGGAAGATTACGAAAAGCTTTACATGGCGAGCCCGCCCCGGGACGACATGTACCAGGACACCGATTGTGACGGCTGTCTTCTTGCCGCTATTGCGGGTGACATTGTATGTCTTGAGGCCATGAGGATCGCAATCTATTCGAGGAAGCATAGAGGGGGTAGACTGGTCCCCTGGTTGGACGCCTGGATAAGGGTCCATGGCAAAGATGCACTCCACAGGATTAGAGAACGCTCGGAAACAGCCGGGAGAGTTATCAGAAATGCTAAGAGGGCAAGCTTCACTACTCGTGAGCAGCAAGCCAGGAAGGACAAGCGGGAGAGAGAGGAGTCCTTCCTAGATGAATTAAAGTACAAAGACAGAAAACTAAAATCTTCGGATCCGTTTAGTCTCGAGGCCAGAAGTTACTGGGAAGGTAAAAAGCCTGAAGGTCCTTTTGCGGATTCTCGTCGTCCAACAGATCACCTTAATGGCCCAGACCCAAATCCACCGGAAACTACAGGCCCAGGAGTCCACTCTTTCTACGGCAACCATTTCAATCCATTCGACGTCTACTACAATAGCGACGACGATCCACCCCCGGCCGGAGAAAGTGGGTACACCTCAGAGTACTCCGCAGTCAATATCCCAGAGCACCATCTAGAAATCGAGCGCAATGGTGGGTGGATATAAATATTGTATGCTCCTTTCTTCCTTTCTTCCTGTTTCCCTAATACACCAATCACTCCCTTGCAACGTCGCATTATACTGGGGCCCGTACGGCTTTACCCCGCGTCTCCATCTAAGCATTTATACCAATTAAAGCGGAGCCTAGGCGTGCTCGTACCATGTAGACAATAATAGGGCTTTTCGCCCAGAAATCTTTAATATTAATACCGGTTTTATGTTGCCAATAACGTGGCCCTCTGTGGGTTCACAAAAAACTGGGCATGCAGATAATGTGCTATGTCCGAGGTTATGTTTAGACTCGTGAAATGTGAAATACCTATAGTTAAATTCTTGGTGGGGGGGGGTATCATATGACCGACTCCCCGGACATCGTGCTCGACAAGGGTACATTGCGAATTGATGGCACAGAGCGGCGTGGCGGATGATAGGAACAGGCAAGAGAATGAAACAAGCAACCGGTAGCCCTTCCAACACAAAAATCCACCACACCTTTGCTAGAATTGACTAAGGATTGGTTTTTATGATAGACCTGTTCAACAGATGCCCTTTCCACTTCATGAACAGTTTTCTTCCTCTTCGCTACAACCAAGTACAGAGCGAACTGTTTCTCCAGGCGAACAAGCATCTCGGCGCACTGTTTGGCGTAGGGCGCTCTCTTACTGACGCCCCATCAGCCCATGATTTGCCCTTGCACACGAAGAATTCAAGGGACAGGTGGGAGATGATTTAAATATTGGGTCCGCCGGAGATATTCGTTATTCCACGAGTTCTTATAAACCCTTTCGGCAAACACCGCTCCTGGAGAGATTTTTGGAACGGTTGAGCATCCGTTCTTTCCCCTTGCAACTAACACTGTGTATGTGGGTTTCTCAGATCTAACCCTGGAATCCCCCCAAGAGAATCTAGAAAGTTTGAACCTGGGGCCCAGGCACGATATCTCACTCGCTCTCTTTAATTCCTTCTTTTCCCATCCGATTTTGATTCCCCACCCCTCGATCAAGATGCGACCCTCACGGCCTAGTTCCCATGGATAACTTGCATCCACTATCGATATGTTTCTGATCAGCACGAATAGTGATCAATCCTAACTCGTGATCGGAACAAGCCTTACCCTATTTAAAGACCAGGTCTCCTGCCTGTCCCCTTGCATTGACCGTCAGGATTGCAAAGGATGTGAAGTACTGTACCCAACCAAAACGTTTCGTCCGACACATGTTTCCGCACCAAATTGGGGAAAAGGCGCGCGTTTTTGGATGTGCGCTCCCCCCCCCCGACTCCTCCTTATGGAAGTAATTGGGATTTTTATCATTGATTAAGAAGTCACTTGCGGTCAGCTCAGCAGAGGTGCTGATAGGGAAGAGTAAAATCGAGTTCATTGTTTAAAATTGCATCAGCTGGTGTGAAGGTGACTCAAGCTTTTGTATGGGCATCATATAAAAAGGTACCCGCGGGAGGGAGCTGAAGCTGGATACCCAAGGAGGCAGATCCCACATAAATTATCTAACTTCAACTCCACCGCAGGCGCTGCGGTAACAGCATGCCTCCCACTTAACTCACATTTTCTCCACAGCTCTATACCTCCCAAGAGTTGACTGAAGTTACCCTGTGCCTCCTGATAGTCCGATAGTGCAGCTTGAAAATTTGGCAGATACTCATAGCTATTGTTCTCAAAGCGGAGGGTGAAAAAGGCGCCTTGGGGGCAAAGAGGCCACCGGTCGAAAGGCTTTGATCTAGTCTTTATTACTGCACAATACTTTTCTGGACACTTAATTTGGAGCTCCGCCAGGGCTATACGATATCGTGGCATCTGTCTATATTCAGAACAGAGGTTGGACATTGTGGATTTTTTTTCTTTCTTTTTCTCTATGTTCTCAGGCGCAGATGCAAAAAGAATTCGCGCCCCAAGAGTGTAACACCATATTCCCAGCACATCAGCTTTACCGGAAACACCCTCACCTGGGTTTGGATTTTTTTTTCTTTTTTCTTTTCACGGTTTGATTTACCCCAGGTAGTTCATCAGTTTTTTTGAGATAGCTAGGGAATTATTAATAGGGCAGGCAGTGTCCCCAGAGAACCTCAGTTATAGAATCTCTCACTCTAGAATATAACATAGAGTAGTTTCCGGGGGGTAGAAGCCACTTATTGTGAGGCACCATGATCTAATAGTAGATAAGTTATATCTAACACTCCGAGCGAGCTCACATTCGACGCTACCCAATTTTTAATAGATTTTTTTGCACGATACGCTATCATTATCCAATCGACCTCCTCACTAACAGGGGTGTTTATCCAACTTCCCCCACTCCCACCCCACCGACAGCCCCTCATCCACCCACCCATCGTCTCACAATCAAGAGGCATTACCGCTACCTGAAAATTCGTTATGAACAGGGGAAAAGCCAAAAACTAATTTACACCTCGCGTCTTGAACATAGCCCAAGCCTTTATGATAGAGTTATCGATGGCTGGGGCTTTTGTTGGTTTTTGAGGTCTAACCCGAAAGGTCTTCGGGCGGGATCTCTATCCTAAGAACCACGTTTTTTTTATCAACTTATCAGGGCCTCGTTTATCTAGGATTCGGATAGAAGGGACTCCAATTTCCCCGCGTTCCTCAAGGGCTCTCCGAGTCAAAAGATCCATGGTCTAGCTCTTGCGGGCGATCGGGAATGCCCGTCCTGGTCTTGGAAAAGAGGAGTCTAGAATAGCAAGAGCTATTTTTTAGTACACATGCTGCCTGCAGGGCGACACGGTATCTCGAGGCTCTTAGCAGGTCCTACTGTATAGTTTCTCTCTGGTAAAAATCATTCATTCCCACTAAAATTAAGGTGTCCATGGGTTCCCTCTATCTGCAGGACCACTTGGGTTTTAACAGGTTAAAGCTCACCATTTTAGGTTACTCGAAAGCACTTTTCCTATCATAATATTTGATCTGCAATCGCAAGAGCGTTAAAAAGTCAGTTGACACTGACAGAGGGTTGGATTCAGCTTGTGGATCGGCGAATAGCTGGCAGTGGTTTGAAGGGGATCTTAAAGTACCAGGGAGAGCATCTCAACAAAAGAACTTTATAGGACTGCATCAAGAGCTCTTCGAATCTTTATGTGGAGGCTCTATAAATCGCCGTTGGAGATCCTGAAGACGAGTTCCCTTTCTCCCACGAGATATTGATAAAAATAAATCTATACCATATCTCCTGGGGCTGTGGGAGTAGAATTTTTCTATGTTTCGAAGGACAGCGCGGTATTGAGCAATGATATGGAATTGAGCTGGGACTACAAGGGCTATCCTCGCACCGCTAGATCGGGCGATCGGCTTGGAATGAAATGGCAATAACTATTGAGGCCAGAAAAATACGCACTATGGAACTTTCCGATTTACTTTCACTCAAAACAATTCACTTGCGCTGACCTCACTAAGGTATCCAGAGCCTTCCCGAGTGTGTCACCGAGGGGAAGCCCACTCTCCAGAAGATACCTCAGCTATGGCTCCGTATGGCAGTATTTGTTCGATCATCAGGGCAACCCAAAATTTGCTACGCGGTGTTTACTATGATAAGTCCTAGAAAAATTCGGCTATTGTAAAGGTAGGGGGGCACACCAGGAAAAACAGCATTCACGCCTCAAGCATTTCCTAATAAAAGGTTTCATCAACCTAGTACCGGAGGATATAGGGCCGGACCTGCAGGACCAAAGAAGAGAAATTGGAGGAGCCCCCAACTCTCATGAAATGAAGGGATGTGAAAGGGATTTTGTTGCATAGCCATGAATAAGAGGAGAAACAACCAAGTGAGTTAATTGATAGCTAATAGGGTAGCGAATACAGACTCCGAAAGCAACAGAAAACTCTGAAGACACCGACGCACCAGCATGTCTGAGCCCAGCTGGAGTGCCTGGCAACTGAACCCATCGTACTCTAATATAGGAGTTATATTTTTGAACCCATCGTTGAATAAACCCCTTACCAAAGAGGATAGGCCGTTCCTTCGGTCCTGACTTCTCGAGTGATCTGAAATGACGGGCAGAATAGACACGGGCTACAACCACCGGTGATGCCCAACTTGAAAGTCGGAAAGAATGTTCCGAACGATGTCATGGTAAACATCACTTCAGCGCTCTGCCACCACTGACTCGGAAGTACGTGGGTGGTGATCTCTGGCTACCATCAGCCGTTACTTATAATATCAATTCATGTTTTCGTCGTCCATCCCTCCTGTCCATAATTGTTCCTAGCTTGTAATCAATCTAATACTTTCAGGCCAGTTCTAGATCACAACCCAAGGTCCTTTAAAGGCTAGGCATGGCCCAGGCTAGCGTGTGCCGAGTTAGCCCATTTGTGAAGCTTATAAGCAATCTGGTGTAAAAATTCGGAAATATTCCATAATATTGCGGGAAAAATGGAAAAGTGACTTCTCTTATCTGTAGTTATTGTTCCGGGGCACTAAGGCATTTGCTGAGAACCTATATATCAAGGAAATTAACCAGAAGTTACTACAGTTAATCAGAAGTGATACATGAGTATTAATCTAGGTTAAATTTCCTATAACAAAGAGAACTAGAGAACTCTCTAACAATTCTAAACCCAGCTCTGCTCTAAATTTATAGGATAAAAATTTGTAAATACGGTGGAAAAAATCATATTAGTTATTATAATAATATTACTATCATAGTTTAATACCTAGTGCCGAACACACCCCTATATAAAAACCTCAAAATGCCAAAATTTATGCTATAGAAGTCGCTTTTATGCTATAAAAATGACATGTCGAACTGATCCTAAGCTTAGGAAAATCTTAGAGCCCTGATTGATGGAAAAATGTTAGTCCGGCGGTGTTTTTCCCCCTATTATAATACCCTCTCTCTCCATCCTCTACTGGAGTGTGACATCGAGTGAGAGGTTGTCAGTGCGCGAAGGCTAGTTGAAAGCATTCGTATTGTACGTATCGATGTACTGCATTGAATAAACCTAGCCTTTTCTGCTAAGATTTTCTTGTGATTCAAGAGAGTATCGTTCAGCTACTCTTTCTTTCTTTCCTTCTTTCCTTCCTTCCTTCATTTCCTCTATAGCTTGTAGGGGTTTAGCTCTCCGGTAGTCTATCATGCTAGAGAATACTGTAAAGTTCTAGATCTATTTTCCTGCTAGATAACCTTTCCATAATCATTTAGCGACCCCTGACTCCCCTAAATCCCTGAACTCGCCGCGAAGCCTCCTTGTTGCCTTTCTTCACCTCTTTCCCACCCCTCTCCCCTCCATCCTAACCAAGCCTTCTACCCATCCACACCCAGACCGCAATTCTACCACCATATCACTACTCTCTTCGCCACCACCCGCGCATCGCTCTCAGCCTCTCAAAGTATCCTCCAATCGAATACTAAAAACTCCCTGTTCGGCTCGGGAGAGAAGCTCTAAAGGCTTTTAGTGAGCTCACTAACCCTTTCACTCAACTCATTACCGACAATACCAATCACAGGGCCAATCCCAAGAAGGGTTACCGAAGAGTGTAGAGTGGTTATTGAATGCGAGGGTATCACAGGGGTTATAAGGTTGGCCGCCCTGTTTCGGAGGAGTCAGGAACTTCACGGGAGCCATCATACCTACCCTGTTTAAGGTTTATAGATAGATTTCCTAAATATATGCCACAGCCCGCAGTTCCAAATTCGGGAATGCGAGCACGGAAATTGCCTCGAGGGTTCCCCAAGACTCACACAGTCTGAGAAGGCTCGCACGCAAGGGATCCTTACGCTTTCATAGGCTCGGACATCTCGAGGGGGATTGGTGGAACTATTCGCTATCAGTGAACGACGAAAATAAGGATGTTACGCATGTCCTCTTCTTTTATTTTTATTTTTTATATCAGTCCCCCTTCAAAAGTAAATAGCTAATGGTGGGTAGAACAAAGAAGAGACCAATATAGACAACGGCTTAGAGTCACTTAGCAATGATCTAGAAAGCCAAGCAAATACTCCCAGTATAGGGTATCAGGAGCACGGGGACGGCGAGCGTGCACAGCAAGAGAAGCTTCTGTGTCAAAGTTTGGGTGGGCTAAAATTAAAATTCAACAGCTTCATTATACACTTTCACGGTTTCCCCCGGCATTTCGTGCCGCGCACAGCCTTCTCGCCAACCACACCACCTCACCCAACCCAGAGGAGAGAAGAGAAAAAATCTCGTCTAGATGGTAAAAATATCTGCGTTTGGGTTTCGCAAGTGTTAACGGAAAAACACTTGAAAGATCCAAGACAGAAAGAGCTTACAAGGGGGAGTCAAGGGAGTAAAAAGAGCCAGTTCTATTTTCTCTATCTGTAGTGCAGTTATCAGACAATGGCACTAGAGCTCAAATGATGAAATCGATAATAAGTCCAATTACCCAGATTCGCAAAACTCACGTGCGCTGATCACATACCCATTGTCCAAGAATATGCAGTAGTGGTAATACTACAGTTTCCAGGGTAACGAGAGAAGATTAGGCGCTTACCGTAGTTGCCTAGTAAGTGGTGAACATATTTGAGAGGTTGATATGCGCTGAAGTCATGTGTTGCAGGCTTGGGGCGAGTGATACTACGTGTATAAGTATAGCTCCACCACCGAGGACTAAGCAAAGAAATGGGAAGACAAAAAGCGCTAGACTCTTCCCTAAGCAGTCTTTGGCAACCGGCTACGAGGCCGCAGTGCCCGGTAAGAGAATCTAGGTGACTTTTTTTACTTGGCCCGGGGACAAAAAATTGTATTCCCCTAGATACATGCAAGGCACTACCCCCCCCCCTCTCCCCCGAGGTAGCGCTTCATATGCTATGGCTCGTAAGAAAGGGTAGGAGCGCTTCGGAGCTGCACCAAGGGCTGTATACCTGTAATGCTCAAAAAAGAATAGATGGATGGATGGATGGATAGAGAGGGCATTCAGGCAAGCTAATCGGTCCTCTGGCCCTAAGAGACAACTGCCGGAAACGAAGCGGGGCCGGATGGCCATCATGTATCATATCATATCATAGCTAAAAAATAGTGGAGTCGATGACCTAGCTCTATGATGGGGCTTCCTAGTATGGTATCACTCAGGATGCGTGGTTCCATATACCACGGTATGGCAGTCGTGAGCACGGAGAGCACCACTTCTGTTTAAATTATGGAGAATCCTCCACTAAAGACATCAATTAAGATCTACCAACAAATTAGGAAGAGGTAACGCCGCCCTTCCCACCAAGATCCTGAGAGCCAGCTTTTAGTGCGATAAGTATTTGCTTCCAAGTTGATATTTCATGAAATACCTAGCCGGCGCAGTGGTTAACGTGTTAAGAACCAATCGACCTCCTATCGCGATTGGCAGGAACCTAAGGGCTCAATTCACGCTGACGATCAGTTATTATTGAACAATCCGTCATGTACGATAAGGCAAGATAACTATAGAAAATAAATAAAAATCCTGCCCTATAGAGACTAAGAAGTTAGAGAACCTAGCCTTCATCAATAAGACTGTAAAAGCTTGCCAATACTACTACGAGGTAAGAGAATCCCGCTCTAGACCTTAAGGTTAGCGATCGGCGGGGTAGCAGAAAACGGGAACAATTTCTTTTTGCTTCCTTTATCTTGGAAAAGTAGCTGTGGGTCCTGAAAGCTATGGACGTCTTTTAGTCATTTTCACTCTGCCAATATATGCTCTGCCTGTATGTTGTCTTGAAACCTTTTTCTTTCCCCTCCTTAGAAAAGAGAGGTATAGATACTGCCTAGTGAAAGACACAAGGTCCTCCCCACCAATACTGTACTAACTTGGCACTCCAGAATCCGATTGCTTTATCATATGATCGGATCGCATCTTCCAAAACCGCAGCACAGTACATAAGTAAGATTATAGCAGCACCAAGGCGGTAACACGCTACATGTAATGGCGGGCATGACAAATATGGTGGGGGTGCCTGAGAATTATATAGTGTATGGGCTAAGGGAGCGTTCGTGGATATTGTATTTGGAAGGGGTGAAAATTAGGGATGGAGAAAAACAATAGCAAGACGAAGGTTTGGAGGATAGGCTGGTAGGAGAACATGGTCCCCTCTTTTGGGTCTTTTTCTGTGGCACAAACTGGTCTGGTATATATGAGAGTTAGTTATGCGGTCATAAATTAGCACTCGTTAGCTGGTTGGTTGGCATTTTGCCCAAACTCAAATGGTATCACAGAATAATTCCATGCTTAAACAGACCTAAGTTTAAACTATTTATCATTACAAACTCAGCAAAGCGCACTTTCACCGGGCACTTTCCTAATCCGCGGAAAACCCGGCTCATTTCCATTAAGATATCCATCAATAAACAACCCAAAACAATATAATCGTGAGAGATGCTACGGGTGACGCGAGTCAGTAATCAATCCAAAACTGAGACCGTGGGGCGATTCCGTCTGACTGCTATTTCAGTCGATAGGGCTATACATTTCCGTTCCTGCGCATAAGGCTGGTGCTGATCTCAGTCGGTAGTTGATGCGCAGGTACGAGTAAAGGTGTATGCAAGGATTAGATTAGCAGGGAAGCGCGACCGGTGAGGCGCCGCGGGAAGAAAGCAGCGTGAGGCAAGCTGACAGAGGGAAGTCTCGGGGCTTTGATAGCAGGGTGCAGTAAGCCGATTGACCGTGAATTGTGGCGGTGACGGGAGACTAAAAATTGATAGCGGGCATGCGAGGATGGTATTTGTCTGGATGCCCCCAATCGATAGGAACAGAATCCAGGAGGCATTCGGTAAACCAGGACCCTAATGGGGCATACAGAAAGATGAGTCGCCCAACTCCAAGGGATGCTTGATGCCTAACGGTAGACTAAGCGCTCTCACCCCGACTCCCGCATCCTAGAATCGACGGCTTGACAGTCCTGTTCGTGAGTCCTTGAACGCCCGGCAACACTAAAAGTAGGGCGATGAGCACACGTCGTAAGTAGGAAAAACATATCATGTATTATCCCGCAGGAGCACTGCAGTAAGGATTGGAAGGCGCGACATCCCGACAATCTCCTCCATATCATCCTTAAAGCCACGACAGTGAGGGGAAGGCATTCGTACGCGGTACACTACAGTGCTGCACGGTACTTGGTTCGCCATGATCAAATCCTATAGCAAACAAGAAATTAACGATATTCTGTAATCCAGATATGGCCGGTATCAGCGAGAAATGATTCAAACTCCCAGCCACATCCCACTCTATCAGTTCCAAACTTCAGCAGCAGAAGGCACAAAGCACACAGATATATATGTAACGTATCACGGCGCACTGCGCACGTGTTAGCCTGTGAACATCACTAGATCCAGTCCGCCAGATATCAGACATATTGCATGTGCAAATCTCGCCCGAACACTTCCGCCCGACTTCCGGTGGTTCGATCCCACTAGACGCTGCACCATTTGACCCAGTAGATCGAAGGCAGAGCAGAGCAGTACCATTGGTATCGCAGATCTGGCATTCTATCGCGCTTACTAAACCTTAAGTGAATCATTATTTTGGTGTGGAATGGCAGTCACCGTTGCTCTCGAGGTTGCGATTGCGCTCGCTTGTGATGGTTTAACCGGAGGCTAAGCCCCGTGCGCGGTTGGAAATTCGCCACACTTGAGCTGCTTCTTCGCCGAAAAGATCTACCGGTACGGTACCTAACCGACGCGATTGACAAAGCGGGGACCGGGTTCGAAGTTCCCGGCACACCAATAGGGGGTCTCAGACCGCCGATTCACCACGGTTCAAAGAGGTGGTTTGTAGTTCACGAACCATGAACTGGAAAAATGAACCGCGGTACTAGTACCGGCTCTGGAGGTGGTACTCAGGATGGT
>Ga0307509_10002574_pt1 | contig 29112 bp, 32 predicted proteins | sample 10_EM_MG_FD_202245 | JGI IMG/M metagenome (GOLD analysis project Ga0307509, IMG submission 202245) | Populus trichocarpa ectomycorrhiza microbial communities from riparian zone in the Pacific Northwest, United States - 10_EM | ecosystem: Host-associated > Plants > Roots > Unclassified | place...
CATTTATGCGAAAAAGCCAACAATTGCCGACAACCACAGAACTGGCTAAATGGCCCTGAGTCTTTAGTATATGGTAGAGTATCCTCCTAGCTTCTTGAAATATATTTAATTTTAAAATTGGAGCAATTGGGGGTCATTAATGATTGTTTTTGCAGATGGGATAAAATTCTTTTTTTACATAGAAGGATAGCCTGCATCAAGATGTCCTTATAAACAGGTTTTCAAATATTTTCAAGTGTAGAATCTTTAGTTATTATAAAATATATGTAAATATCTCTGCATTTTAGATACCTTAAGACACCATAAACCTGGATGAAAATATCTGATAAAAGCAAACTTGAGATGAGACTACTAGTAAAAATACAAAACCATTTACATAGAATGATGCTGACAATAACCGTCATTATTTATCTTATATTTCTATACTATTTACTCTATTAGTTGTTGAGTTATTTCACTTTCTCTATTAAAAACTCTTTTTCCTCTTTTCTGAAAAATGCCATGGTTGCTATGCAAACTAAAACCACGTATAACTCAAAGCAGGTAAAAAACAATTGTACTCCTTTTCCCATAACTACACCCATATCATACCAATAAAAATTGGTAGTAATAATATTTGAAACTGGCATATGGTGAGAAAAAGGTTCTAAGATGAAAAAAATATATGTTTGGTATAAGCCTATGAACACATAAAAAACAAAAACGGCGCATCACACTTGCTTTTCCCGGCTATTACCGTTAACTGTGAAATTATTCTTTTATGGGCTCATCATTAAGCAGGAAATTATCTATGAGCAGGAAATTATCGTTGAGCTGGCAGGCACTCCTCCGCAGTGCTCACAGTTGCGAGCATTCCAGGATTGTAGCGCAGCCACAACCTAGCATACGGGATTCCGCCCCCTCGGGGGGGGGGGCTCTGTATCATAAGAATTGAGTTTAAAGGCCAGGTAACTATCCTAGGCCCCTTATCGATCGCCGCAGAGTGGGGCAAGCGTTGACCCTCAAACATGAGGAGACCCGTGATGCCAGCAACTTTTCATCCCCCCCCGGTTCTCGGTTCTACATGAGGCGGTATCCTGGCTATTAAATTTAGTGTTTTCTCACAAATTTCACGATAGCAAAGCATACTTAAAAAAGGCAAATCCTCCCCTCGAGTGATATATTGTGAAAAGCTCATACTTGTCCGAAACCGGCCTTGCCATATTAAGATCTGCATGGGATCTCATTGAGGAGTACGTTTATATGTGGCTCACTGGCCACCATTATTCCTAAGCTTGCTCGTAAGGGAATATATAGTATATTGTGGTGAGTGTATCAGGAAGATGAAATCCCGGAACAGCATGCTTAACTCCATGAATGCTATAGCTACCTTGACGCCGAATCATGCATTCCCGATAGCGAAAACACTCTCAAACGCCCTTAGAACGCCCCTCAACCCCCCATTAAGCTCCATCATACTGCTTCTCCTTTCTATCCTATGCCGGAGGAGTATCATGGAACACCACTAATATGAAGCGGGGGTCTACAAACAATTGGATCTAGTCAGACATGCTGTGCTCCGCCGATACAGAGCAGGGTGCATATGGCTTACCAGGCACTATTACCAACTCGTGTCTCTTAGTCCTGACGCGCAATAATTTCAAGTCGTCCTGTAGGCTAATTAGCGGAGCTCGCGCTGCAACGGCTATCTTCTCAATGTTTACCTGTTCATCCATACCACAAACCATTTCTTCCGCGCTTTTAACAAAGTTCCACACCATCCCAGCATATTCTCCAACCAAACTTTCTGAGTCTCGGTGGGCAGCTATAGACCCTGACGACCGAATAATAGCGCCGGAAGAACGGTCGAGGATAATGAGGGATTGAACAGTATTCTTCTGCGAGATACGATTTAGAAGCGAGGTGAGGTCATCCTCGCTAAGCGTTGGAACTGCGGTCGTCATAATTATAGGCGGGAGTAAGTAGGGGCGTCGGATGGGTGTGTTGAAGAACGGAGGTGTTTTGGTTTGGGAGAGTTTCCGTCTCAGCTGTGGCTTAGGTAACTCAGTCATGTGATGTCCCCCACTCAAAGATTCATTCAAGCCCCCGCGTCCCTGCAGGTTCCTTTAAGTCACCAGAATACCCATACCCACTTTTCCTGTCTTAAGCCCACTCTAAGGCTGGAAATTATTCTAATGGCTGCTCAAGATCCCTTCGATTCTGCACTGTGAGTTTTCTTTCCGTCCGGATTCCAAGCGTCTTGTCTTGTTGACCCTCAGACAGTGACCTTCTCCGCCGTCTCAACCCAAAATACACAGCAAACAATGTAAATGCTCTTATCAATCTTGTCCCAGACTTGACCGAGGACCTTTTGTCATCTGTAGATCAGCCTCTTCAGGTCCAATGCTGTAAGAAGACTGGAAGGGACTATCTTCTTTGTGACTACAATCGTGATGGAGATTCCTACAGGTCTCCGTGGAGCAATGAGTTCGACCCCCCTCTGACAGACGGTACTCTACCTAGCGAAAGGGTCAGGAAGATTGAAATTGCTGCCAACGATGCCTTTGACATTTACCGGGAACTGTGAGTCTCTTCTGGAATATGATGGTAGCTTCTCGAAGCTAATATGTCGAGCTTCATCGTAGGTACTATGAAGGTGGTGTTTCGAGTGTCTACTTCTGGAATCTTGACGATGGTTTTGCCGGTGTGGTTTTGCTCAAAAAATGCATGTACCAATCCTATCGTCCGATTTTGGCTCTAGGCTAATTTTTGGGTAGCTGTTTCATCCGCCAATGAATCGACCGGTTCTTGGGATTCAATTCACGTTTTTGAAGCTATCGATAGGGCCCGAATCTCGCACTACAAGCTCACTTCTACGGTTATATTGAATATGATTAATGGAGATGAATCGCTGGGGGAGATGGATTTGAGTGGGAACATGACTCGCCAGATTGAGCAAGATATGCCCGTCGAAGACGACTCTTCCCATATTGCCAATATCGGAAAGGTATACCCTAGCACCTCAGTTGTAACTTTCTAAGAAGTTGCTCGTTAATTCGTTGAAACAGTTGGTCGAAGATATGGAGCTGAAGATGAGGAACCTACTCCGTAAACTCTCCACTTCCGATGCATATAGCTCCCGTGGCACTAACAACATTGATGTGAATAGAGGAAGTTTACTTTGGAAAAGCGAAGGATGTAGTTGGCGATTTAAGGAGTAATATTTTCTCTCCCTTTATCTGCACAGTATGGATGCTGATAGTTTAAACCCGGCAGGCATTGCATCCTTGACCCAACAGGAGAAGGACAGGTCCGTGCACCAGGAGATGATTTCTTCCATGAGCAAGCGATAAGCAGAGAATCTATATCACAGCGCAAATCATACGTCGTTTCCCATAGAAATACCCAACAAAATAGTCTCTTTTCACAAGGATGTAATGTGAAGCATCGATGACTCTTCCGCTTTGAAAACAAGTACTCGAGTACCTTCTCCTACAAGGAACATACCATTTTAGCTGACGTCTATTAACCATATTTCATATATACAACCCCAGTCCTAACACGCCTTTTATGATACAACGCTCTACCCTTACCGCCTAGCTAAATTTTAACAGGTATCCCACTGCTAATATTTGTCGCAACTATTCCCCACGCCAGATAATGCAGAAACGGACGGAGGAAAGGAGGGCTTGTGACTCTATTTGAGGGTATGTACCCTGGGAAGAAAAATAAGTTTATCGGAAATTCCCATCAAACGGCAAGCCCATAGCTTTGAGTAAAATCTTAGCATCAACGTCATTTCCGGCTGAAGTATGTATAGTAATATGCAATCCGGGCACCATTTTTGGAGGGTACATGTCATAATTCACTATAACAGCCACTGTCAGCCCACCCTACTACATTCCCAATCTCCTAGTTCCTCGGGAGAAAAGAGGAGAGAGCCCACCTTCAATCTCAGGAAACATCGAGACGGCCTCCGACGACATCCCAAATGTGATATTCCCACTCGAATCCCCTGAGCCACCACTAACCCCCTTCCAATCCTTAATCCTAGGCAACACGACATCAATCAACTGGGCGAGAAACCTATACGCGCTCCTCCCCTTGATCTGCGCTGTGACAGAGACCGTTTTCCCGGCGCGCAACTCCCACGTGGCGATATTCTCCTTACTCTTGTGCACACTCGCCCTAACACCCGTGATGCTCTGCACGACCATCCCAGCCGCATGCAAGTACGCGGAATCCTTCATCGCCTGGCGGACCATAGAGTGCACCGTGATCCCCGTCAACCGCGGGATATTCCGAAACGTGCGCAGCGCGGGGATCTCTTGACGAGTAGGCTTCGGCGGGAGACGCAACGCCGTGAGCTGTCGGTAGTCCCTTTCTATGTTGAAAGTCGGGTTTTGCTTGTGCACGTACGAGAGGACCTGTAAGTCGGGGGCCAGTGTATTCCAGTAGTGGTCCTCGAGCCCTACCGCATTCCTACTCTATCAGCAATTGTGGAAGGAAGAGAGGAAGGGGGGAGGTACGTTCTGCGGCGAAAGGACCCGGCACGAATAATCTGGACGAGGGAGAGGCCGATGGCGGCGGCATGTTCGGGGCTAAGCGACCGCGGTAGTACCGTGGTGAACGGTACTGGTACTTTGCGCGGGTGCGCGGTCCCCCCTTTGACGGGGAGGATGCGGAGATCTTTTGCACCGGGGGTACTCGGGCTTGGGCGGGCTTCGTCGTGCTGAGTTTGCGTGATTGTTGCTTGAAGGTGGTGGTGGTGCTCCGTGGTGGGGGGAGGAGGGGGAGGGTTTTTGGCCCCCGCAGGAGGAGGAGGAGGCTTAGGGGGGTTCGGTGGGCCATTGAAATATCGTTGTTTCCCCTGCGGGTTGGTATGATATGTATGATAATATAATGCACAGTAATTGGGTTATCGGTAGTTGGTGGGATTTGTTTATGGTGGGGGTGGGTGGGTGGGCTCGGAGTGGGATTGAGGTCGGAGAAATTTTTGGATTATGTAATTTTAATTTTGTGGGGGTAGGTTTCATCGGGGATCACTCGGGTGTTTGGATTTTGGGATGGTTTCTTTTTCTTGGTTTGGGTCGATGGGAAATGGTATTCGTGTACAGTATAGTGAATGTAAGGGAGGCAGGTGGTAAAAAGACGGGAGCTAGCACAAGTGACTTAAACATATGATCGCAAAGAGCCGTAAAGAGGTTTCTTTTCTCAAGCCCATAGATTCATCCGTAAGGCACAAGAATTTCCTGGCAAGTACCCTAAAGCATGACGCAGAAAACCTCGATAACAAAAGAAACCTGAACCACTCCCACCCAATAACAAACAAACGACAATAAAGATACAAAAATCATCAGTCATACCCGTAAGAGCAAACACCAATCACGATCTTAAACCGGATCCTCTTATAAAAAAGAAAAATCTCCAGGATGTAGCCATAAAGAGGGTATCATCTCTAGATATAGCACCACCCCCCAAAGACCGCCTCGGAAAGAATATGTGCCAGCCGAACAGCGTAACAATTGGAAACCGGATGTGCCCCCCCCAAAAAAAACAAGCCTCTATCGTAGTTAATAGTTCCTGAAAGCCTCTTGCATGGCCTCTTTCAATTGGTGATATGTAACCGCCCTGCAAGATCTCTCATACCAATCCACCATCGTGGATCCGTGGAAACTCGTGCACTAGGAGGAACCAGTATCAGTATAACCCCCACCAAGGCTGTAATGAAGATTAGAAGAGTAGAATTACCAAAAGAAGCCTCCTGTCCGTGTCACTCATCTCTGGCTGAAGTCTATCTATCAAAGCCTCGAACTCTAAAAGATACCTAGTAGCATCCGACGTCCCCTCGAATCTCATATTTTTAAGTCTATCAAGCATGATGTGGGCTGCAGGAGTATCCGCCGCGAAGGGCCAGACATCGCCGGAGCCAGGAGATCTTGAGCGGCGCATGCCAGACGCATGAGCTGCTATGGGTGTTGGGGGGATTGGCAATGGTTTCTCCACGCTTTGAGGGAGCTTTGCCTCTATTTTACTAGTAGGTGGAATGGCGGCTTCCTCCTTAGCTACCACCGCATAGCCTTCTTTTTCTTTCTCACCATCACCAGGTTCTGGTTTCGGTGTTGGGTGGAGGTTAAAGGCGGTTTTGTAGTCCTCCCATAGCTTCTCGACCGGCACTCCACCCGAGATAGCCATCCACAGGTCTGGAGTGTACTCGGAATGCTTCATCGCAAGGTTGATCAGTTTAACCGTGCCATTCCCAAATCTCGAGCACAGGTAGTCAAGAAAGTAAGCCGTTGCTTCATACCTTCCCCTTCGTTAATTCCCACCTAACTGATTTACTTCAAAAGATGGCACTCACCCGGCGTCCCACCTATCGCCCTTTCTTTTCCAGTGCGGTGGGCCGAGCCCCGCTTTCATCCTAACAAAGTCGGCTATCCCCTCGATTAACCCACCCGGCGCGGTCCCACAGGCATCATACTGCCAACAATGTACCATTTCATGCCATATCACTCCTAGAATCTCATATTGAGTACGGTCGTCAGGGAGATGACCGATGTAGTCGAGGGAGAAATAGATTTCCTTGTGGTCGTTATCTAGTTCGCTACCAGTGGTATTCGCTATGCCATCCATTGACTGGAGGATTAGTGTTATTGAGCGCTGCCTTTTTTATTGACTATGTCAGTTCAGGCAAAAGGTAAAGAATTTTTGAAATTAGGGAGCTGAGGAACTGGGGAGGTACGTCGTGGGCGCTGTTTCGCGAGTGTACAGCGTCTCCAAAACACCGATTACGGCGTCGTGTAAGAGCTTTTGAGTGTTTGTCGTATTGAAGTACTTGATAGCTCCTTCGTGTGAGACATCTTTGACCTTCAAGAGCAGCCGTGGAATGCGCCACTGTTTAGGATGATGCGGTTTTCCGGTAGGAACTTCAGTTGTTGAGTTGGCCCCCGGCGGAGGAATAGCGGGCACTTGGGCCAAGGGGGATGGCTGGCGTGTAGTTGCAGCTGCCATCGAGGAAGAGCGAAGTATTGAAGTTTAAAGAGTAGTGTGAACTGCTTGCAAATTATATGCCTGGGTGGGTATTTAGAGTAAAGGTCCTGGTAGGTGTGAATACTGGATGGGTGTGGTTGAATGGAGAAGCGACTGGACGAAACTAAATCTCAGTAAAGCTTCCGGATGGTTACCAGTTGAAGGTGATGCTCTCTGCATGGTTCCAGCCAAGAATTACCTTAACGCCAGTCTTGCATATCCTTGATGTCCCGGCACGGACCAATGCTAGTAAGTTTGAGGCGCTGACTATTTACAGAGTTCAGCTCCCCAGAAAACAACTTGCAGGTATTATTATTATTATCATTATTATTATTAGTATAAGACTGACTAACTTCCAAGAGACACGGTGCCGTATGGCAACATGCTGACTAGGTACAGTCCTTCAGGCAAAAGGTTGGACAAATTAAAGCCCCAGTATTACTTTGAAACATCTACTTGAAACATCTCCTGGAAGAAACGATCTCCTAACGACTCTCGTCTCCCCAATACCAACACGAGAAACCTCCATATAAATATAGCAAAGATATAATAACCAAGGAATCTTGACACCAGGCTGCTCTAGATAGGATTCCTCTATCGTGAAAGTTAAAGACAGAAAAATAACTATGAGCCCATGAGACACGGTATAAGGGTTTGGAAATCCCTTGGACAGAACGCCAGTAAAGCTACACCATGTAGAAACGGAAAAGGAAAGGAAAAATTAAAAACTACCAGTCTACCTTGTATATCTTGGAGCTTAATTAACCCCCAAGGTTTGTACCTGGGGTGAAATGAGAGCCAGTAGTGGAACCAGAGATGCAAAGAAAGCAGCAAAATAAAGGAATAAAAGTAATTAGGAGAAACAAGAAATGCTGGAATCCCTCAGAACAGACAATGGCACTAAAATTACAAGGAACTCACTACTTACTATTCTAACCCGTTTAGCCTCTCGCTTTTTTGCTTTTTTTTAGATCAAATACGAACCCCGATGAAAGATGGAAAAATTAGGAAACTTCCCACCTGAAAGAACAACCAAGTCAGGAGGTCATCGGGAACCACTTATATTTCCTCCACAAACAAACTGTGGCCACAAGTCAGCTTCGACTTAATTGCAGAAGTAGAATAAATGATAATATACCTCAAACTCTCGAATATAACTGGATTTTCGATCCAATGGTTTAAGAAACCGCCTGCAAGAATCCTTCTCAAGTGTTGAAGGCGATGAAGCTTCCACCACCTCTCCACCCTCAATAATCCCTTCTTGTGGATTCTAACCGTCATTCTCGAACCACGAACTCTGTTGTCCTTGTCCAACGCCTCGGAGTAACGTGGTCCCTTCATGGGGTTCTCAACGCTATGTAGGATATCAACAAACGCTGAGTGCTGGGTCTTCTTGTTCCTCTTGGAGAGATACTTTTTCGATCCGCTAGAGAGACCCCGGAGAGTATGAATGAGATCGTCATGGCGAGGGTACGGTTTGTATTTTTGGACAAAGTTCTTCCCAAGGCCAGATTCTGAATGGTCTTCGACAACCTCATCGTCTTCTGCCTCAGCGTAACTCTTTTCGTATAGCAAGGCAATATTCTCGCCCGCGGCAACCTGAACCAAGATTTCGGAAGAATCCAACTGGTCAACGAGGGATGATATCGAGCGACGAGTAACCTCTTCAGCATCATCCATCTGGGTAGCAAGATTACCCCATTCTTCCAACGCAGCAGCAACAACCCCTGCATCATCACCTGCACCAATGTCATGACCATCGGACTCGACGATCTCCATAAAAAAGTCCATGATGAGCTCTGTTTCAGCAACAGAGGCTCCGCCGTAAAACGTCACAGCTCCTAAAGCGTGTATCAGGGCGTTTTTAAGCGGTAGGGATGCATGATCTCTAATCGTGCGCTTGAAATCTGGAGCCAGTTTGTCAAAAAGGGTATCTTCGGGATCCGTAACAATAGTAATCGCCAATGCTGTGGAAATATTGAGTTAGCCCGATCCAAATGATTAAGCTTTATGTGATTCCCGGAAGCTAGGCGAGGATGTTGTTTATTCAGATGGAATGACACATACCTTTCGCAGCAAGCAACGCTTCCTTCTCAGTCTTCCCCTGTTTGAGGCTCCTTACGAAAGCATCAAGGAGTTCGGACTTTTTGGAGAGTATTTCGTCTTTTGCATATTTGGCGCATAGAATACGAATGTAAGCTGTCAAGGATTCCTCCCTCCCAGCGGAGCTCGACTTTTTGCGTTCGATAATTTGATTTATTCTGTCACCAAGTTCCTCCTGCCAGAGGGTTGTGGTCTCATCGAGTTCGGCATCAATAGTAGCAAGCTCATCAACTGATCCAAGACTGTTTGTTCCGTTTGGGTTGGCTTTAGTCATCTGCAAACGGAGATGGGTCTGAGCAAAGAAAGCAAAACCGGCACATACCTAAAAGTAGTTTCGTCACTCAAGGAACCCTCGTCATCGGTATTGGCCCTGCTAGCAGCTCTAGAGCCGGCACGAGAAGTGTTGCGGGAATTCGCCCGAGAAGATGCTGCAGAGGATTGACGGGAGGCAGCTTTGCGAGAGACAGTCTTTCCGCTCCCAAGGGCTTTTCGACGAAGTTCCGACATTTTAGATGGTGGTAAGGTTGTTGGGAAGGGACGCGGGTTTGCTGTTGGCCGATAGAAGTGGAGGAGATGGAGTGGATGTTTCCTCTTTTTTTCTTTCTTGTTTTCTTTTCTTTTCTTTCTTTTTTTTTCTTCCCCCAGAGCTCGCTGGTTGCAACTGCCCTGTTGTGTGGTGTAGAAAAACCAGTAGGGTGTGGTGTGGTTGCAGGTAAGTGCGAGGGAAACGAAGGCCTGCGGGATGCGTACCTTAAGTACTCGTACTGTGTAAGCTGTCTGTGTGGAGTAAATGGTAGATGGGCAAAGAAGAAAAGGGAGCGGGTGCAATGCCAATGTCTCTAGCAGTGTGTGTGTGTGCGTGTGGAAAGAGGCCACTATTTATTATTATTATTATTCTTATTATATACTTCTCTCATGGACGAAGAGTTCCGGCGAGGGCTTTGAACAGTCACAATATTTGTATCTCCACCATGATACTATACAAGTATATACGAGCGACCTAGGGTCTCATATTGTAGACCTCATGCTTAGAATTTCGTACCGGTATTGTGGGGAAATCTGACAGGGACGAGAGGGGGGGAAAGGGCCGTGGGTTCGAGGCACTCAGCCCCGGTGTTGAAAAGCAAGTTTTTCGAGTTGAAGGACCTTGGTACGTAAACCGGTACGGTACTGGTATCGCAACTCTTTTTTTGCGTACAAATCTAACAGATCCATTCGAAACCCAGCACTCGAAGACCCTTTTCGACCCCGGGGCTGAATGCCTTCATGATAGTCGTACCGTATTAGATGGGCAAGGTAAGAGAGTCCGGGACAGGGCTATAATGATGTCGTTTTTTTTCGGACGGCCGCCCTGCGCCCCAGCGAGAGTCATTCGCACTGTCAACCAAGACACGGAGCATCCCCAGCGAGGCAGCGACAGCAATCAACTTTAATAACCGCAGTTTGGGGGTTACGACATTAGTCTAATACTATTATGTACCAGTATACAATCAGTTATGAACTCGAAAAGCAATACCCTATCATACAGCATTCACAAGTGCCAATATGAGCTTTGGTTCCGGAGGGTTGGTGAGTAAATACCAGTATGATAGCTGTTGTGCAAATGTAGCCAAGTTGTTTTATCGTAGCTTTCCTACGAGTATCATACTATGGAATACCCGAATGTCGTGTAGAGTCAAGATCCACCGTCAAGAGCTCTCGTGTTTTCCTGAATTGTTTCCTCGAGGAAGTTGCCTCTGCATCAGCTCGCTCAGCTAGTGCTGGGATCTACAGTACCCCGCCGTGGGTATCACTTATCGCAATGGCTTCCTATCGGCGAGCTAACCGCACTTGGGCATTAACCGATGGCCACCGTTAGACTTGAGAATCTGATCATATCATCAACCGGTATATCCGACTCTATGCTCAAAGTACCGTACTCTACTCGTACTATTTCTTAGGGAAAAGCTTATCGCTTCCGGTCTTCCCCGCCACCTTAACTTATTCGCTCGCTTATGAAACCACAATGATGTGTTACCATAACTAGGAAAACTCATGATGGGAGAATCGTCCAAAGGGGGTAGGTAACTCCTGCTTCTTGTTTGTACTAGTGCTGTAGCCGGACTGGTCGAATTCTGAACTTAGCAACAGCGGCAAAATTAAGACAACAGTAAAGGAAATATACGACCGCTCCCCCCAGCGGCCCAAACCACTAGACCAAATATCACGATTCTCATAAATCCGAGGTGCGATGCTGCACTTTTATGAGCAGCCTACTACACTCGAACAAGACATGCGGTGCAGGCAAGACGGTCATCCTACCCTCCCTTTCTGAGAATGTTTCGTCCAAAGCCCCAAGTGATAGACAGTTTGCAGAAGCATGTCCAATCACTCGCATCAATTTCTAGGCTGTTTGATGGCTAGACTCCTCACAATCACTGGTAAATAGCAACGTCTGTTCTTATCTAGCTTACCGTTTACTGGAAAATACTTAATTGTCGTTCTACATCTCTTCCGGCCGCCACATCGTTTTCTCTCAGGGTACTCCAAAGAAGGGCGCGCCAGCCCGCATATCTAATGTCCGCGCCGCCGTGCAGTATTCCGTAATGCCCTTCTCTCGCAACCCTTATGCCTACGCAGCTCCAAACTTTGTTTGCTCCCATACACAGCCCTTCTCACCCTCATCCCCATCCCTCATCCTCACCCTTCTTGCACTCCTTTCTCACATCACTCTTCACCTTCCCTTCGCTAACGCTCTTCTCCTCTCCACCTACATACCAATCTGATAGAAAACTGTCACTACTCCCCTTGAAAATTCTACATTCAAATAAACCCTCCAAGGTTTGTTTGATTGAATCCTAACATCCAGCAATGGCTATCCCGAGAGATATAGTATCTGTATCCAACCCGGTAGCGCCCGGTAGCCCCTCTCTGGGCGCTTTCTTTAATGCTGGGACAAGCCCTTCCTATGAAGCCAACTATTTCCCAGCTGTTCCCAAAAAACAGCTCAAACCTTTCAATACTGGTGACATCAAGATACTTTTGTTAGAAGATGTCAGTCGTACTGCACGTGAATTACTACAAAGTGAAGGATACCAGGTCGAATTCCATACCACTTCCCTCCGAGAGATCGAATTGGTTGAGAAGCTTCGGTAGGAGCCCATGACCCCTCTACTACTGTTTGACACCGTCCTCGTTAATCCGAATTTGCTAAATATACAATCAACATTTTCCAAACAGGGATGTCCACGTTATTGGAATCCGTTCGAAAACCAGGCTTACCGCTTCAGTGCTCGATCACGCTAAAAACCTTTTGGCGATCGGATGCTTTTGCATTGGGACAGACCAAGTCGACTTGGAATATGCAGCTAAGCGTGGCGTTACTGTTTTCAATAGCCCTTTTAGCAATTCTCGTTCTGTCGCCGAACTGGTAATTGCTGAAGTTATCATGCTTGCTCGTAGAATTGGCGATAAATCTATGGAAATGCACTCCGGCGCTTGGCAAAATTCTTCCACCCACTGTTGCGAGATTCGTGGGAAAGTTTTAGGCATCATTGGCTACGGCCATATCGGATCTCAGTTATCTGTTTTGGCTGAGTCAATTGGAATGAGTGTCCTCTTCTACGATATCGTTCCTTTGATGGCAATTGGGAAAGCAAGACAGGTTAAAAATTTGTCCGAACTACTCGTCCTATCAGATTTTGTTACTCTCCATGTTCCGGAAACCCCAGAGACACGCGATCTTATCGGCCACGCCGAGTTAAAGGCAATGAAAAAAGGGAGTTATCTGATCAATGCTTCTCGTGGATGTGCAGTTGATATCCGGGCTTTATGGTATAAACCTCCTCTTAGAGGAACCCGTCTTGCCCGACATGCTAATCAATAGTTTGCTATTAAAAATATAGTGTAGCCATGCGTTCTGGCCACTTGGCTGGAGCAGCGCTCGATGTATTCCCACGCGAACCTTCTACTGACGGCCCTTACTTCAATGAAGACCTTGGTCGCTGGGTGGCTGAACTTAGAAATCTTTCCAATATTATTCTTACGCCTCATATTGGTGGATCGACGGAAGAAGCTCAGGAAGCTATCGGCGCTGAGGTTGGTGGAGCGCTGCTCAACTATATAAATTTCGGCTGCACTGTCGGGGCCGTCAATATGCCTGAAGTCAGTCTCAGAAGCCCAACCATGGCTGAAGAGCGCCATTTCCGTGTTATATTCATCCATCAGAACCGCCCTGGTGTGCTAAGACAGGTCAACGATATTCTCGGAGATCATAACGTGGATAAGCAAATGTCTAATAGTCGCGGTGATGTAAGCATACGTGCTCGTGCTATCATATATGCAATCGCTGACAAGAAGCATTATTGCCCAACAGATCGCGTATATGATGGCTGACATTAGCCCCGTCGATTCGGCTGAGGCGCAAGCCTTGTACGCTAAACTAGAAGTCCTAAGTTGTAAGATTCCGAATTTCCCAATGCCATTTAAGCTATCGTTGGGCTCAACGCACTAACTCGTATGACAATCACAGCTAAAATTATGACTAGAATGCTGTACTAACAGGCCTCTGGCAGCATTCTGATTCGCGGTTCTATCACTACTCTTTCTCTCGCAAAAAAGTGGGCATATATATCCACCCTAGTGTTCATCGTTGTGACGCTTTGTGGGAGGAGATAGTGAGTTATACTCTCGATAAATGGAACTTTAGTCAATCCTGGCCCATGCAATTCACGTGATATCACTCGATAGAGCAAACTGAAATATGTTGAAAATAAGCTTTCGGATATGCACTCTCTACGTACTAGAGTACGACATAACCGGTCTCTCTCAGTACCAGTTTCCTACTCTCCAAGTTTGCCTTACCGTATTAGACTTGTCTCTTATGTCACCACTCGATCCGCTAACTAGATACGTAATTCTCTTCTCATTCGTTTTCTCTTGTCTTCTATTTTGTTTCCTTTAACCCTTTTTCTGCTGCCATCATATGTTGCTATTCCGCTGTATAAATAGTAGGCCTTCCTGGCCCTCTTAGATAGAATGAAGTTCTCAAGCATTTGCTCGCACTCACAACCTTCCGGTATATAGCTCGACTTTTGGCCCGTTTTTCAACAAAATAACCAGCATCACAACTCCAAGTGAGTAAACTAAAAGTAGTGAAACCACGCCTAGGCAATCAGCCAGACCATTTCGAATGAAAAAAAAGTAGCTGCCATCGCCAAGTGTAATACTAGTATCGTGTTAAAAGCACAACCAATCCGCATGCAAGTACGATGTCAAGCTTCACAGTATATCAACTCTCCACACTTGGGCCAGAAGTGATCTATGCGCCATAGAACCCAGTTTTTGGTGTGTCGATGGCGCATAAATTCGAGCGCAAGTAGAGCACTAATAAGATACCGTATAAGGTTGGTGAGAGCAAACGTAGCAAATCATACCATCAATCATCCCCAATGACATTACATACATACATACATACACATATCCATCTATGCGGCCATCTTTCTAATACCTCCAACCCCACAAACGACACCCGCCTAACCCTCATGAACCAGGGGGAGGGAGGGAGGGAGAGGATGGGGGGGGAAAGAATATAACCAGCTACGGGCTTTTCTCACTCCGGATAGATCTCGTTCTCAATTGTTTTCCTTTTTCTTTTCAAACCAATGGGGGAAGTATGACCATAACATTATGAAACGAGAAAAAGAGGAAGGAAAAAAAAAAAAAAAGGAAAAAAGACCCAAACTCCAATTTTGACTTTTTTGCGATTTTCTTTTTGTGTTGAGAAAAAAAAGTGAGGGAGAGTAGGAAAGAAAGAAGGGAAAGGCGCGTGATTACTAATTGACGACTTTTTTCCATTTGTTTTCTCGCTCGGCCAGTCACTTCAATTCGAACAGGCAAATTAACAAAACAAGACATGCCTCGCTAGTTTTCGCGATGAAGAAAGAACACGAAAAAGAGGAAAGAGGGAAAAGAAGAAAAAAGAAAAAAGAAAAAGAAAAGCAGTGGTATAAATGGTAATATCAAGTTAACTACGACTAGTGGTGTAAACTTCGCTCTCGCTTTGTAAAGATCATGAAACTTTGCGTGATAGAAAAGGAGGCTTGTACCCCATAAACAAGAAAAAGAATGAAGAAGATATTGTTAAGGAAAAATTGAGCGTTTGTCCGCATGATGAGAGAAACAAAGCTGAACAAAGAGATCAAGGGAGGAAAAAGGAAAAACTACAATGGCAACCGCTCAAGGAGGTTATGCGTCAAAATCACCGGTATGGACCGTAATCATAGTCTGGGTTGCCAAAGGTATCTATTGCATATAGTTAGCCTTTTGATTGTTTGACGAGGGAATGGGATTGTAAGCGGAAGCTTACCAACGGTGCCCTGTGAACCTTGGTGTCTATGTCTTCGGGTATTCTCTTTATTGCTATTGCTCGACAGTGGACGAGGTCCATTCAGCCTGGACTGAATGGAAGGCGATCTGGCAGAAAGGGGAGCAATATCCTACAAAAACAGATAGATATTAACACTATGAGAATACGAATTCCTGGAGGGAACTTACTCCGTGACGCCCAGCAGTGCCATCAGAAGATAGTTGATCCCGTGACTTCTTCCTAGAGGCAGATGAAACAGTATCAAGTCCTGCTGCTTCTCTCTCACGCGCTTTCCTCTCCTTCCTTTCCCGACGCGCCGCCTTCTCCTCCTCAGTCCTCTTGGGTTTCTTGCCATTCTCGTCTCTCTCCCGGTGCTTCTTCTTTCTATCAGATCGAGAAGTGATGGAAGGAGCATCACCCGTAAGAGCAGGTGTAATAGGGTCCTCAACCTTGGCTGGAATGGCTGGCCCCTTAGGAGAATGCTGCTGCTGTTGGAGCTGTTGGCGGTGCTGGTCATAGGCATCCTGAGCTAGAGGAGACATCAACTTTCCATTCGAAAATCCACCAGGGCCTAAAGGTGGCAAGGTCCCAAGACTCGAGGTAGACGCATTCATGCCAGGCGAATTAGGGATGACCCCATTGGCCAAGAGCTGCTGCGCCTGCGCTTCTAATTGGTGATTGTACGGGATACGAGGTTGAGGATGGTGCACTTCAAGAGACCTGCGGTTAGAGTGATTTATCGGGGCATCAGTATCTCTAGACGAGGGTGGAGGATGAGGGGAGTGTGCTCTCTCTGCTGGCTCTTCCGAGTACGCCGATCCCTGCTGCATGTCCTTGGGAATAGAAGGGTCATAAAGATCAACATCAGACCTGGATTCACCACGATTACCGCGCCCAAACATTGCTCTAAATCCCGAAGACGCGGTAGTCTCGGACCACCTAGATTTATTCTTAGGGTTTAGCGAGGAAGAATTAGATTCGCGCTTTTGGTGCCTCTCGGACTTGGTCGGCGTGTTCTCATTGCTGAAAGCCGTAGGGGGGACCCTGGAATCAGGAGGTGTCTCTAGAGGAACGGATCCTCCCCTCGAGCGCGGTGGGGTTCGAAGAGCGGTATCTTCCTCTATCGGGGAAATGCGGGTAGATTGATGCGGTCGTTCGTCTGGGTATATTCTGGAGCTACTGGGCTGCTTGGAAGGAGCACCACTATAGTATCCCGAATTTCCACCTGAAGAATTTGGGTTGGTATCTTGGCCCTCAGTTACACTTTTCATGGCGTCGAAGGTTCCCATACTCTGACTTTGTAGCAAACTTTGCTGATAAAACTCTTGGCCTCCCTTTAATCCCTCCACTTCCCCCAAAAGAGTCTGTAGCCTGGTTGACTTTGTTAGCATGGAAAGTAATGGAGCTTGCAGATTCTGGGAAAACTTACATCCCCTCGATCCTTTGTAAGTCATTGGAGCTTCTCATGCTAAGCCCCTTGAGTGCCCTGCGGAAAACATTGCGTCTCTTGGCTGGACCTTCATCCTCAGCATCGTCATCGTTCTTGGCATATCGAGGTGCTCTAGGGGCGGACGGCGGTAACGGTCGCGGCCCTTGAAGGATCTTCTGGACACTTCTCTCGGTATTCTGGTCAACTCCATCTATGATCGCGTGTTGTTGGGATTCAAGGGTCTTTTTCATATCCTCAAAAGAGTTCCTCATTTCGGCTGCGCTTCGGACAAGAGTGACGAGAATCTCGGTGTCCCGTGCGTTTCGTTGCGCATCACGAACGGTAAGCTGCAAAAAAAAACATCAGCGAAAAAAAGCATTTAACCGGGCTGAGAATAAGGGTCCTACATGATCCATCAAAGCGACGATATCCCTCGACTGAATTCTGTCGATACCTCTACCCGTCGAGCTGTCATATAGTGGTGAAGGCATTCCGTGAGAATTCCCGCTTGCCATCCTTGCGTGGCCGTGATACGAATAGTTGTCGTCTTCAGAACCGACGCCACGTATCGCTGCCATCCCCATAGATGGATCATTTTGAGCAGGCGTCATAGGACTAGGCGAGGCCATTCCTGGATTTGCCGCGGAGATGTAGCCTTCGTCCTTGAGTGCTGGTGAAGTTGGTGACATGCCTTGACCTACACGATGTGATGGGGGTAAGTTGTCATCTACACCCATTCCACGGTCGCCGCCAAGATGAAGCTCATTGGCTGACTGAGCTGGTTGGTTGAACTGCCAGTCTTCGGGCTCGCGCCCGGGGCCTTGTATGATTGAGGGGTTGGTGTTGATCTCTTCGTCATCCTCGGCCATATGCGCATACTCGGGCATCGGATCGTCTGGTCTTGGTAACGCACTCGCTGCTAGCTGAGGGAGAGGACTTTGGCGGTGGGAAAGGTTGGAGCCGACGTTGGAAGGAGCGTCGAGGACAGATGGTTGAACGGAATTAGCGACTACGGGGGTCGATCTCATGGATGGATTGGCGCCAAGAGAAAATACTTGCTGGCCATCAAACTTTTCCATGTGGCTTTCATCGAAATCGTTCCCAGTAAAAGTCGAGACATGCCGAGCCTCAATAGAAGTATCGTGCATCCCCGGGTCCTGCAGCGCCTTGGACTGAGCCATCTCCCGCACTTGGGCAAAATAATCATCAACTGCTTGATTCTTTCCAGAAGTTTCGTGGTAATCAGCCTCGTTAATTTCCGACATTTCGCCACCCTTTCCTTTTCCTTTTCTCCTCTGTTTAGCCAGCTTAGTGCTCTGTGTTGAACTCATGGATAAGATCGAAACGGCCGCATCTCCAGGCGCCAGGGTTGTTGGCGAACCAATGCTCCGTCTCGAACCAGACGATACCGAGCTAATGTCATCCTTATCATCCTCCTCATCTCCGACTGGTGCAAAGCTAACGATGCTTGGCCCATCTACATCCCCCTTGCTGGCCAGGGACCGCTTGCTCGCATCCGACCGATGGTCATCAAGGCCAGTACGCTCGGAAACAATGCTCGATGCCCTTGAGTGAAGATTCAACTCACTAAACACTGGGAACTCTGATTTCGGAACCGGCGGAGGAGTGTTGCCAGAGGCTGGCATTCCATTCTGACTCGGATAGGGGAGCCCAGAATTTGCTGAGAGGATGGATGCCCTCGTCTCCGCATACGTCCCCGGGGTGTCCAGCCGGTCCGGATGATCCGGCATTTCCAATCTCCCGCGATTACCATGAACAGGCACGGCTCCAACGAGAGATACACCCTCCCCATCCTCAACTGAACGAACCGATGGGCTCACACCAAACCCGGGTGCCCTCGAGTACGACGTCTCGGACTTTTGTGATGGCAAATCAGCGCTTCCGCCCGCAATAACAAGGATTTTGTCAATAAATTGATCGATTACCTCTTGATTATCGCCCTCCCTGCTGCCGCCAGAAATGACCACGCCTAGCCCATGCCCTTGGTCGATATCGGGGGATAGGACAACCATAGGTTTCACATCCGGCATGCTACGGGTCTTATCGGGCCGTTTCGTACTTCCCTGTCGATCAAGCGCTGATGTTGGTGAGAGAGATTGTTCAAATTTCGCTTGATTATGGGCGCTTTTTAGTTCATTAAGTTGCGGCAGGATCATGCGTTTGATGGCATCCTCAACAAGTTCAAGGAGTGCCGGATTGGTGACATTCGAAGCGGACCTCTGTCTCTCTGCATCAATAGATGCCTTCCGCTTTTGACGAAGCTTCTCGGCAGTAATCTCATCAATCTCGCGATCCCGACTCCTGCTACGGCTTCGCATGCGGGGTGCCTTCAATAGATCTGCATCTGCCTTGCTTCCACTGCGGCTGCGCTGTTTGTTTTGTTTGGGCAGACGCAATTTCTCGAGGCCCTCCATCACACCCTGCTCAATCATCTGCTTCTCCTCCTTAGACATAGACAGTCTTTCCTTACTCAAGCTTCGACTTCTTCTCCGGCCCAATTTGGCAGTCTTCAGCCCTGCTTCCCCAGCCACATCAATTTCCCTGCTAACACTTCTACTCCTTCCCTTTTGCGCTGATTTCAACACATCCTTCTGATACCCCTCGATGTGACTCCGTGCACCAGATCTATTTGGTCGGCGGCGGGTACGGAAGGCAATTTCGGTTTCCTCCATCTCGCGAGGTGAGCTGTAGGTGGACCGGGGGCTGCCCGCCTCTCGAATGACGGTGACGTTAAGCGGGTAGTGACTCAAATTAGAATCGTCCGCATTGGATGTTTGTGAAGAGACGACCGATGTCTGGTCACCGGAAAGAGATCGGCCGTGATTGGGCTCACCCATAATCATCCTATCCTCCCCGACGTGCCCGACATGCGGGGACAGCGACACCCGTTGAGTGTGCGATGGCCGGCGATCCTGTCTGCTTCCAGGCCTTGATCCAACGTCGGAAATTTGTAGCCCTTGACCATCCGGTGACGCCTTAAAGTTATGGCGCTTCTTTGCAGCCGGGGTAAGTTTGACACGGACACTGGGGCGACGACCAGAAGTACTGGCTTTACCACTCTCAAAGTATTCTATGAGGAGAGAAGCGTTTGTCCCATGCCCAACAGTACTGACAGTACTAGTCGCCTCATGGTCCTTCTTCTTCTTCCGGGAGGTTTGTATAGTGACAGGGTGTCCGTCTTCCGGGATAGAGTAACTTGTATTCTCCGTCCTTCGGGAAAGATCGGTTGCTGTGTAGCTCCCCTGGGAGCTGACCATGGAAGGCTCAGCGGTGTGACCCATTTTTTTGTGTTGAGGTGTATCCAGATCAACCGACGGGTACGATAGAGCCTAGGCACGAGTCAGAGAAGTAACGCTGGAAGGGTTGGCACGATAAATAAAAATATATTTGAACCATGCGAATTGAGTTGGTACCTTTCTACTTGGGTTGACTCCCACGTTATTCAGCGCCGATTTTGGCGATCAGCTCAACCAAGCCGACCAGGACGGGGGAAGGGCAAGGGGACGATCTATCTGAGCACAAAGTTTAGTGAATGCGAACCGAGGAGGGGTGCTTGAAAGGAGAAAGAAAGTGTTGGGTAAGTACGGAGAGGATAGAGGGTTAAAGCGACAACGAGTGTGGAATAATTTGACGAAATTGGAGGGAATGGAACGGGGGAAGAGAGAATGAATGAATGTAGGTAGAGTGTGTGGGTGTGGGTGTGCGAGGAGTAGAGAGGGACGGGACGCTGGTAACGAGCGACAGAAGGTCCAGGTGACGGTTCGTTGGTTGGTTGGAGCGGGCGGCCGAATGGGAGGAGGAGCAGAAGAGTGAGGAAGAAGGTGGGTGGTGGGATGGAGTGAACGAAAGAGGGAACGAACGAACCAAAAGAATAGAAAATTATACTCGAGTAATAATAATGATAGTGATAATGATAATAGAAAATAGATAATTGGGAAAAATGGAAAGAGACTCACTCCGCTCACGTCTGTGGTGGGTCTAATTTTCCAGGCTGCGAATACAGGAGGGCGACGATGGTGGAGATGGCGAAGGTGATGATGATGATGGTAATGATGATGATGATGATGATATGATGATAGATGATGATAGATGATGCCCGTTGTTGATGACTTCCCCTTCGCTTTCCCTTCTCCCTTTCACCTTTCTCACTGATCGGGATCTCGGTCTGTGTATCGCTGCTGCTGCTGCTGCTGGCAGAGGTGGTGGTTGTGCCTCTGCTTGCTGCTCCCTCCTGCTTGTGCTTATGCCTCCGCTTCCTGCTTGCTGCTGCTACGGTGCAAGGACAGCTGCCGTACGAGTACGAGTAACCTCCTCGCGTGTTTTTCTTCCCCCCTAAACTCCTGGTTTCCCTACCGGCTGCTGCTTTCTATGACCGACCCCGTAATTGAGTTACGATGCCATCAGGATGGAAGGAAGAAAAGAAAAAGAAAAAGAAAGGCAATAACCTCCGAATTGGAAAACTAGGGAAAGCAAAAAAGCCCGAGGAAGAAAAAAAAAACCGATGCAAAAAAAGGACCACGGTACGGTAATCAGGCAGAGCAGTATATTGGTTTACTGGTAAAAGCCGGTCTGGCTGAAAAGGAAACTGACCGCACTGCAGAGCAAGCAGTGAAGCAAGATTCACACACAAAAAAGAAAAGAAAAACCGAAAAAAGAGAAGAAAAAAGCAAAACAAGAAAGCGTTCGACCAACGGTAGGGAAGAGAAGAGTATGATAACTTCACACTTTCTCACACACTTTTACTTCAATGGATGAGGACAACTGGGGGGGGTTGGAAGGGGAAGAAAGTGTGTAAACAAAATGCTCCATAAAGTTAATAGGGTGGCAAAGGTGCCTAGTAGGAGTATGGGTGAGCACGAGAAGGCCTTTCTCCCTCTTGCCTATTCGCTTATTTAGCTCAGCTTGGATGGATGGATGATCTGGATTACGAGCGGGCTCACGGTACTTTTCTTCCTGACCTTGCCCGGTCGGGCGTGTTGGGTCTGTTAGCCCGCTCGAGTACCGGTACGGCTGAGAAACTTTTGCGGTAAAAGTATGATAACCTCCGCTTCAGGACGCGTTCACTTTTTAGATGTCGCACTTGTCCATTGCAATACCCGCACCAGAGAAAAAACAGCCCCCTCCAACACCCCGCCTCCTTCAAATTTCCATTCGACATTGGCTGTGCTCCAAGACAGATCCAGAACAACCCATTTTTGCCATTTCCCAACCTGTGAAGGACACCAGCCACACTTTTTTCTTTTCTTTTTTCCATTCTGTTTCTTTTTTCTTCTTTCTTTTTTCCTTTTTCCCCATTGAAGATGTTTTATTCATCTCACGAAACAATGATTCCCCTGTGAAGGGAGGGAGGGAAGTTCTGATATCATGCTCTCGCTCTCTCGTCAACTACCGACACGGTCTGGTACGGTACAAGTACGGTAACAAACGTGCTCGCAGTCCTCCGGGTACCAGTACAAAGTACGAGTACTATACAATCCATCACCCTGAGGCCATATACCCATGTGCTCAGCACTCTCCGCGCACGAAACTCCCTCGCTCATTGATTCATTCACTTTACCCCCCCCCTTCCGGTCCCAAGCCCAAAACACCAATAACGAATTTCCATTAAATTTCAAATACTAACAATAATAATAATACAAAGATTTCAACCCTACCCTACCCTACCCTTCCGGAAGAAAAAAAGAAAAGCAAACAAAAGGGTAAAAAAAAAGGCAGACCTCGGGATTCAATGGGGGGGGGGGGGTTGGTGGGAGGCGATGAGTTGTTCTTTGCATCCATTTCGGTTTGTCGAGTGCCGAAGCGGGAGCTTGCCAAGGGGCGCATTGGTTGGTTGGTTGGTTGATTCATCCACTTCGTTCACGGATCCGTTGAGCGTGGTACAATACCGTAAGTTACCGGTGGATATTATGGACGGACAGGGAAGGGAGGGGTTTCTATGGCAATGAGGTTCTACACTATGGCTAGGTAAATAAATAAATAAATAATGCTCGTGTTGTAACTCGCTCAGTGGAAACACTGTGGTCTAGTACTGGTATGATACGTTGAGGGGAGGGGTTTGATCTTGGTAAGTTTCCTTCTTACCTATGATAACTCTGATACCTACCTGCCTGGGGTATATACGGTGCTCGAATAGCACGAACTCAAGCCCCTTCAACACAGCACTGTGTAAGCTACAGTACCATATCATACCAAGGAGGAAGGAAGGAAGGGGAAAAAAATAATTTTATACCATCCCCAAACCACCCCACCCCCACCCGGCACCAAACTCAAATATCAAAACCACCCACCCATCCCCCCCCCCCGCTTCCCAATATACCCTCACTCCACATCCTACCTCCGGCTAAGCAAGAAAAAGACAACTTCATCAAACCAAATTAATTTATCAACTGATTGTGTACGATACGATAATCTACCCACCTATAATACCAGGCGCAGCAGCGTAACGCTAACCATAGATTACGGTACCGGTTCTCTACATCCCATTCCCATCTTATTCGTTTATAGTGCCGCAGTGCCGGTACAGTACGAGTACTGTACCAAGTGTCGAGGGAAAATCTTGTGCCTGGATGAGATAATATGCATGCTACGGTATGCAACTGCACACGACTGTGGCAGGACGGAAACTGTCTAGGGTGTTGACTGAATCTCTCACTTTTGACGACCGGTACGGGGGATGTATTAACTTGTGGTGCTGCGCTGCACGGGAATTACAACTTTGGGCCCCGTCATCATTCCCCATATTATTGGATAATAAGTCGGGTTTGACTTGTAACCGTGTAAACGGCGCTGAAACATACCCTTAGCGGGGGGGGATTGAGGTTCCTATTCTATAACCCCCACCTCCACCCCCGCCCCTCCTCTCCGGCGGCTCGGATTTACCACCCGGCGGTTTCTATTGGAATTCATGGTCTTGTCGTACCGGTGCCCGTTTTGGCGGCACGCTGTGGGGTCAAGAATGCTTCTGTCGGAGGAATGAAGGAGGTCTCAAATTTTTCCTTTCCCTTCTTTCTTTCTCTCCTTTCCACGAGGGTTAAACCTTTTTGCGACTCTTACCTGGACGGTACAGTGTGGTGTTTTGCCCGGATTAAATGAGTGCAGTCAAGGGGGGGGGATATGATACTATGATACAAACGCCGGTAATGCCGGTGCTTGTTTGTTTGTTCGAGGGCTTACGAGTACGTTTGATGACCCTATTATACCCAGACTATAGACCACGTACGTACTCGGACGGATACGGCACCGTATTCCCCTCCTCCTCCTCCTCCTCCTCCTCCTCCTCCTCCTCCTCCTCCTCCTCCTCCTCCTCCAGCTGGTTCAAAAACACCAATTATCAAAATAACAATCAAACGTTTTACATATTCTATGCTTTACCTTACCTTACCACCACCAAGAAAGGGAAAGAAGAAAAACCTGAAGAAAAAAGCAAACCCCCCCCCCTCCAAAAAAAAAAAAAGCTCCTGACTCCACTGCAGATAGCTCCATCTCAAATCGACTAAGACAGGAAAAAAAGAAAAAAGAAAGAAAAGCCCCCATCTCAACGTTACCAGCGACCAATCCGACTTTTTCCCAGCTTTCCTTGCCTTACCGTTACCCTAGTCGTGCCCCAGCCCAGATCGAATTCAAATCCACGCATAAGGACTAGAGAGAGCAACGCTACTAAAGAAGAAGGGCTACCTTCATGGCGTGAGGTGAAAATGCAACTTCTGGACGCTATTTAAATATTATCACTCTGATATTGGTATTTATTCGACTTGTGTGAATGAGAAATGGTCGGCATTATATATTAAATAGGAGGATGCTATGCTTCTTCTTCTTCTTCTTCTTAAGGCTGATTCCTCACAGGTGCGTGATGGAGGTGGGAGGTGGGGTAAGTTATGATGTGGTGGGTAGGTGAGTTAAGGTACAGTACAGTACAAATGCAAAGCTTGCTTGGACTGGTATCTATCTAATACATACCTAGAGCAACATGCCGGTAGGGTAGGACATCTTGTCGCATTAGGAATCGTGCACTTGTTAGATTCTTTCTTTGTGTAAGGTAAGGCCGTCTTAGTGGTTGGATCAGGACGGCGAGGACGACGAGGACGACGACGCAGGTGGGTAGAACTAGGTAGGTAGGCCTACGTTTTGTCCGAAGTCCGGTGATATGCGGTGTTTGATATATTACATGTGTCCGAGCGGGGAGGGGGGGGGACGCTATCTGTGTGAAGGAGGATAAAGTGCGTTAGCAAATTGGTTCGCACTTTGAGGTGGTGCAGATGCCTAGGCGGAGGCGGGGGTAGGGCGATGATGTTCCGGGCGTTGTAATTGGTCGGGTGAACCCATGGCTGCATTGTACTGTATGATATTTTTTTTCCCGTCATGCTTTGTTCCGATATGGGTTGGGTTGGAAGAGGGTAACATATCTGATCTTTGGATATAAACCAGGGTCAGTGACTTCTCGTGGTCGGGACTCTGTAACGTGTGACTGGCCGTTGCGAAAAGGGAATATCTGGCCGGGGCCGATGCAATAAGGGACGAGGCTGAGTCCGAATACTAAATACGGTAGATCTACCAAGGAGAAGAAGACAACATTTGCTAAAAAATCGAACAATGGCCCCCAAATAAACTCCCAAGTAAACTGGTATCATACCATATTATCGAGAAGGGGTCGTGCTCACAAATTCTCTGCACACTATTCTTACCATAGATCTAGGCAAAAGGATTAGCAAGTGGGGAGGCCTGAATGTGCGCAGCTTGTTGAATATCGTCGTCCGGACTGACTGACGGGATCTCTGGGGCGTTGCACTCTGAAATCTAGGAGGAGGGGTTTATGTAACCAATGGAACCTGTTTATTTATTCCACCTGGAGGGAGAGTCGGGAAAACAGGCCACTTTTAATTCTCTTATTGGCCTTAATTCACGACATAACTCACAGTATATACAAGTATATTAACATGTTAGAGAAACCCCTGTCGTCGCATATTACAGGGAAAAAAAAAAATAGGCAGATGTCTGGTAGTCTCTATTTCGCGAGTGACACTTCATGATTAGGTGTGCCCATTATTTCTTGCCATAAAGGATTTCTGGTGGGCTTTTCATGATGAAGAGGAGGAGATGGTTATGCATCTGCCATGTGGTTTCGAGTTCGTAGCCTTTGGTTTTTACTTGTTTTACGAAATAAAGGGCTGACCGTACCTACCCTGAGCGAGAAGCAAGGTATTAGGGTCCCTGGTGGTATACGTGGCTGTCGTGCCTTATTACAACCACCTACCACCCATCCTCATTCGACCCACAGGCCCCCGAGTCAAATATATACGCAGACACTACAAAAGCTACAAGCATAACCCCGCATACGCTATCATACCCCATCCACACCCTCAAGCAAGCTCTGGGAAAATAGTACCAATCTCTGACTCGAGCCTTGCATCATCCCGGATTGCACCCTAGAGTAGAGATCCCTTTCCCATTTCTGAGAGTTAGCTTTCCCCCCCTCCTCTGGACTGTTTTCTAACCCGGAAAAAGACAATCTGACCCTAAACAGAAGATGGAAACCGTTACTGACCCCGAGCCACTGCCTCCGCCACCCGCCCCGTTCCAAGCTCTGGGACATAATGGCTGGTACCTGAATTCAGAGAATATACAGGCACTCAATAGCCACCTGGCAACCGAAAGCCAGGCAAGAGAGGTATGGAGACATCTCTCGCTCCGCCCGGTGCCGGAGGCCTTGCGGTGGGTGAATTCCACACAGCAGAATTTTAACAGCGCCCCTTCGAACGACTTGGAGGGCGGGGAACCCGTCAAGAGGGAGGAGGAGGGTGAAATGGCCGAGATGCCTAATGAGCCAAATGAGCCAGAAAAGCCAGAGGAGGAGGAGGAGGAGGAGGCGGGGGGCTGGGGACAATTGGGTCAGGAGGGGGAGATATTAATATCGAGCAGGAATGGCAACCAGGCAGGCGGTGCTAGTCGTGCCAATTGTGCTCGCAGGGGGCAGGTGCACGAAGCTCCTACAACCACTAATCCAACTCGTGGGCTGCAAAATAGTTTTACCATCCGTGTTGGGTGCATGATAAGGGATCGAAGTGACCCGGATTATTGGCGTGCAATCACTAGTCTCTTCACGACCCCGACCATCCGTGGGCCGAGTCAGCAAGCGGAGAGATTCGTGGTTACCGCAAACTTCGCTCTGTCCTTTAGCAGTCCCATAATAAACGTTACTCCTTCCCCCCCTCACCTCGACATTAACGGACAAATGGTGCACGGAGAAAGTTCTACACGTCCGCATCCGTCAAGGGCCAATGTTCCTCTTCACAATCGCTGGATCGATCAAACAGCCCCTCTGCCACCTCGAGACCCCTGCCAGCGGTCCCAATCCGTTCCTACAGTACAGGCGATGGAAGAAGTAATCCACAGGGTCGTGTACACCATGGCTAGAGAATTTGAACAGAAATATGGTCTTCCGCTTGGTGGCATCACTAGTGTTTTTGTGAAATTGGGAATTGGGGAGGAGTGAAGAAGTACTAAGGTATTTGCAGATTGGTGGGAGTCCGATGTGGGGTGGTGGAAATGGCTAGCATTGGATAGGTTAGAGTGGCTGGTTATGGTGGCTATGGAGCGGTTTGGTTGGATGCATGAATGATGGCTGTGGAGAGGGTTAAGAGCTGCAGTACTGCTATGACATAACTTTGTGGAGGACAGCTCTTTCGGCTGTTTGAATTAATTACTATGCTGTTTCGAGGGAATTAATTGCGGTTTGTACAAGTACTATACTCGAGTACGGTAAGTGCTTTTCGGAGCTTCTATGTGCCGGGGGTCTTGGTGTCGTACTTGTTTGATATAATGCATCGCAATCGAGAATACCACTCTATTTACCTCAATTATTATAAAAAGCTAACCCAGCATTTGAAACAGGGCATGGTATATATCTCGCACCCCCCCCCCCTCCCTTCTTCTTTCACTGCTTGCTATGCACACAAAGCCCGATCCCACTAAGCACCAGTGCCATTCCAATCCAAGTATCTGTCATCCTCCAGCAATCAGCCCTCCATCCCGTAACCCAAAATAGCACAAAAGGAATGCAAACCTTTATGAACCGTCTTCCCAACAGCCAACCAATCCCCCAAAACAGTAAATAAGAAGGCCAGCGAATTGACAATCGGGACCGTCAAACTCAGCTCTATCATAACCTACATCAGCCCTAGCCGAACCAAAGAGGAAGAAGAAAGAAGAAAATATAATACCAGCGCCCCCAATCAGCAAGAAAAACCACACCGAGCCAGTCAAGTTGATCACTATCACATCCCATACCACATAATATCATATCAGCCCTCAAAGAATAGCAAAAGGCAAACAAAAAACAAAACAAAAACAAAACACATACACAACGGAAGAGCATAAGCAGGCCTCCTCAACAAATCATACGTTGCAAATGCAGCCCTAAACCACCACCACCCCCCCAATCATCATCAACCATCATTTCCTGTCACTCAACAATCCAAGGAGAAGGAGGAGGAAGGCATATCATACTTCAAAACCCACCCCTTCAAAAACCCATTCCGTGGATCTTCCAGGACAGCACGCTTGGGGGGCTGGTATTCTATCGCGGCTTTACGAATGAAGCTGTGGGTTTTTGTTAATAATAATAATTTACATGCGGGATGTTGCACCCCCCGGGGGGGGGGAAGGTTGTGTCATACGGGTTTGTTAGGCCCCTATATTATTATATAAAATAAAAGTTAAGTTGTTATAATAAACTAGTTTGGAAAGTTGGGGGGGGTTTATTATATCATACCAGGCCATGCCTACGAGTAGGAAGCTTATGGTCCAACGGAGGAGGCCTGGGTCCTCGGGGGTAGGAGGAGGAGGAGTGGTCATTTTTTTGGTGAATTGTTATGTATCGTTTATTAAATTATGCGTGGGTTTAACTTAGGCGTGATGAGGTGAGGTTGAGCTTTGGTTGGGGTTGTTGTTGATGCTCGGGACGGGCCGTTTTCGGCTTGGGCTTGGGCTTGGCGGGTGGTGGTGGTTTCGCAAGGGGCTTGGGCTTGGCGGGTGGTGGTGGTTTCGCAAGGGGCTGGATTCGGCGGTTTTTGGGTGATTCTAGGTATGGTGCCGGAAGCCGTGGAGGGGAAGTGTGTAACCTCCCAACTTCGATTTTTTTGATTGGCTGGGGGCTGTCAACTAGACTATTTTGCCACGACGGAATCAATATTTGCACGCAAGCCGATAT